>Ga0334900_1000693_pt1 | contig 45573 bp, 41 predicted proteins | sample GraSluR3_MG_2_FD_207231 | JGI IMG/M metagenome (GOLD analysis project Ga0334900, IMG submission 207231) | Sludge microbial communities from methane-producing bioreactor in Wageningen University, Netherlands - Granular Sludge_31_08-R3 | ecosystem: Engineered > Bioreactor > Anaerobic >... | reverse complement strand
ATATCGAATCTCCATAGTGTACCCATGACTCCGAGCTGCGGAATGTCAAACTGGTAAAGAAGAGAATAATAGCAAACAGAATCCATGAAAGCGCTGAGGCGTACCCCATCTTAAAAAACTTGAAGCCCTGATCGTAGAGCATCAGACCATAGAGGTACGTCGATTTCAGAGGCCCCCCTTGGGTGATGACGAACGCACTGGTGAAGTCCTGGAATGCGTTGATCATCTGCATAATGAGGTTGAACAGAACGATGGGAGAGAGTTCAGGAATGGTAATCTTGAAGAATATACGCATCCTTCCCGCCCCGTCTATTCGTGCAGCCTCATAGAGACTGACGGGAATCTGTTTCAATCCAGCGAGGAAGAGCAACATTGAAGAACCAAATTGCCAGATAGTGACGAGGCTGATGGTTCCTAATGCCAAGCTCGGATTTCCCAACCAATCGATGGCAGGAATCCCTATGGTGGCAATGATGTTGTTTATCACCCCTTGGTTCATGAACAGGTACTTCCAAAGCACGCTGATAGCTACGCTTCCACCCAAAATGGAAGGGATATAGTACAGGGTACGAAACAAGTTGATACCCTTGATTTTCTGATTGAGAATGATTGCGACCAAGAGAGCAAAGCCAATCTTAAGAGGAACGGCAATCAGTACATAGTAAAACGTCACCTTCAAGGACTGCAGGAAAGTAGCATCGGCAGTAAAGATTTTCTTGTAGTTGGCAAGTCCAAGAAACTTCGGATCACCCAGCAACTGGAACTGTGTAAATGAGTACCAGAGGGAGTTGACCAAGGGAACAAGCTGGAGAAGCAAGAACCCGATGACCCATGGCAGGATGTAGAGATATCCCGTATATGTGTAGTTCTTTTGCGAGCGTTTTAGCATCTCAATACCCTTTAAGACCTACCACCCGCCAAGTGGCGGATGGTAGAATTGTGCGATTTACAGGGAAGCAAGTGTTGCTTCCAGATTCTTGATCAGTTTGGCAGAAGCTTCTTCAGGAGTAAGTCTTCCAAATCCAAATTCATCGATGACATCCTGCATTACCTGTATGACTTCACTGTTCATCTGGTAGACGCTCTGTGGGTCACCAGCCTGAGCAATGCCTTCATTGGTTGCCTTCTCCACCATTTCGGAAATCATGCCTTTTTCAGCGAGGACACTTCTTCCGATTGCTGTAGAAGGGATACCACGCGCAAGACCCAACTTCTCGATAGCCTCAGCATCGGTGAACAAGTAGGCCAGAAGCTTGATAGCTTCATCCTTGTTCTTGGAGTTGTTGTTGACTACAAAGATCTGGGAAGGGCGCATCAAGATACCGGTGTTTACAGCGCCATCCATAACGGGGAATTGACGGGTTTCAAAGTTAGGTCTTCCAGCAAAGTCCTTCTCCATGGAGCTTACAAAAATCCTTGCAGCTGCCATCTTGCCGTTGATCCAATCAGGATTTTCCTGGAACTTCTGATAGAAGAGGGATGTCTGTCTGAAGGGAGCAATGATGCCTTCGTCGAACCAACGCTTGAAGTAGGTGAACGCTTCGGTTCCCTGCGCTTCAGTGAAAGCAACCTGCTTGTTATCATCGACCACTGCACCGGCAAGCTGGGCAATATAGATTTCTAACCAGGCGCGAAGATTGTCAGGAGTAGCCCCACTGAAGTAGCTGCTGGGATCCTGTTCATTGATCTTCTTACCTTCACTGATTATGTTTTCCCAAGTCCACTTGGTGTTGGGATCAATTCCGAAATCAGCAAGCATTTTGGTGTCTACCACAAAGGTATTGACGTTGGTTCCAGTGGGAAGCCCCATCAACTTACCATCATAGGAGCAGTAGTTCTTCAGGAAAGCAGCATCAAACTGAGAAAGATCAACCATGGAATCATCGATGACAGTGAACACATCGCCTTTCGAGGAAAGCTCTGCGAGCCAAGGCTGGTCAATCTGGATGATGTCAGCAGCAGTGCCCCCAGCAATCTGGGTCACTAGCTTCTGGTAGTAACCATCCCAACCACCATACTCTCCTTCCAACTTGACATTGGGATTCTTTGCCATGTAGGCATCCATTGCTGCAAGAGTCGGGGTATGACGAGAATCGCCACCCCACCAGGAGAGACGCAGGGTTACAGGGCCGTCTTCCTTTGCAACTTCTTTTGAACCAGTTGCGAATACTGTTCCCATAGCCAAAAAAGCAATGAGCAGTAAAATAAGCATTCTTTTCATTAACAAGCCTCCATTTGTGTTTTTGATAGCTCTATTCTGTAGGGGTTTTCTCCCAGTTGCCAGCAAGAGAGTTTTGACAAAGTTGTATCATCTTTTGACATTCAGAGAAAACCTTTTCTACGTTGACGAGTGGATCAAACCCAAGTAGGGTACAGGAAACATGGGGAAATCACCATGCCTATCATTGATTCCCATGCACATGTATTCACTGAGCTCTGTGGTTTTGGAGCCGACGGAGAGCTTCGCTCCATCGGTGGCGGGAAGGTCTGTTGGGCTATTGGGGTAGTGATTGATCTCATACCCCAAAGCTATGGGGATACCTTGCTCTGATGCTAATAGTCATCTGCCTTCTCATGAGTCCCCGAGGTCACCACACCACAAAAGGGATCTCTAAGAGGGCTTAACAGTGATGAAACGGGAGAATATTTACTTTGACCTTGCCGCCCTTCATCACAAGGTACGGCCTGAAGCGTATCCGTTCCCAACCGCGAAGGATTTCATATTGCTCAAACCTTCGTAGGAGCGGACCACTTGATGTGGGGCACCGATGTACCTTCCACCTTGGTGCAATATAGCTACCAGGGGCTTTTGGACTACCAGTGGGAGCTGTTTACAGAGGAAGAGCGTAAGCTGGTCTTTCACGATACAGCTGAAAGAATCTATTTTCCAAAATAATACAGGTACCCAAACTTTCATTGCTCTTTACTGCTTCTCTTTACGAAGGAATATATTCAGGGGTATACTTAATGCCTACTACTTTACTAGGTATAACGAAATATTCATGCATATATTTCAATCTTATCTTGAGGAAATTGCTGATGAGAAGCACCAAAAGAAGATGGAAACATTACTCACGTGGGTTCATGAGACATTTCCAACACTCGGAATGAGAATTGCCTGGAGTCAACCCATGTTCACTGACCATGAAACATTCATAATCGGTTTCAGCAGGGCAAAAGCACACATCAGTGTTGCATCTGAAAGCAAATCAATCGAGAAATTCTCAGATGATCTTTCAAAGGCAAAACTGTCAGCTACCAAGGAGTTGTTCAGGATCACTTGGGAGCAGGAAATCCCCTACTCCATTCTTGAGAGAATCATTCGCTTCAATATTGAGGATAAGAAGGAGTGTTCAATATTCTGGAGGAAGTAAAGACCCTTGCTGGAATTTTACAGTGTGGGGAGACCGATACGGCGCATTATGAGCAATCGCCCAACCCCATGTAAAAGGGCGATAGGGAGCAACACGACACTGAGCACTTGCATGCCCAACTCATAGAAAAGAGAACTGCCATGATATGGATGCCCTTTCAGTCTCGAGATAAATGCACTGAACGGAATACCATAGATATTTCCTACCTGCATCATCCTAATTGCTGATAGCATAACCCTGGCTTCATTGATGCCGTAGGTTTCTTCAATCATTCGATAGGTTTCCATGTCAGGAGACCCTCCGGTATCTGCAAAGTGTTGTGCAAACATGATTGCTTTTCCTTCCTCTGGTCTGATGAGAGAGCCATCCCCACTGAGGAGGCTATAGATTTCCTCACTGCTTATACCTTGTTTCAATGCCATTTGAGTATGAGCATATGAGCATGCTGCACACCCGTTTACCTCGGTCACTGCTAGTTGCATGCGCTCGAGCAATTCGAAGGAAACAACCTTATTTTTCCGATTATATTTCAATCCTGAGACTGCTTCAGGGACCAACAAGATTCCACGATACAAGTCTCGGACGGTAAATTTTCGCTTGTATGCCTCTCTCTTGAGTACTTCGCTTGGTATTGTATCCTCATGCATCATACGTTCCGTCCTTCAGCATATCTGGCTCGGTTCACCTAAAAGGTACCACACCTCTAGCAAACAGCATAGGTAGTGCATCTTGAAATCAACGTTGTTATTGCTTGTAGCAAACTATTTTCTGGTAATACTGGCATCAGAGTGATTCTGTACAAGCACCTTTAGCTCTGTATTTCTGCTTGTATAAAGATATCCACAGGTAACAGAGGTAATGGGAGCAACCAGTACCAAGGCTATACATCCAACCATGGTATGGAGGATTTCTGCTGCAACACTAGGAGAGTTAAGAATGCTCATCACCGGTGTTCCCTGTGCCATGTACACCATCATAATGGTAAGATAACTCCCGATATACGCGAGCAAGAGTGTCGTGGTCTGGCTCCCCACCACTGATTTGCCAATATTCATTCCGCTTCGTATCAACTCAGTACGACTGATGGTAGGATGGTGGTATTGTACTTCATCTAGTGCAGAACTGATATCAATGGCCAAATCGAGCAAGGCTCCCAGACAGGAGAGGTAGATTGCAGCTTGAAATACCTTGGTCAACTGCATACCCTCATAGCCGGCAAACAGCAATGATTCCGACCAAGGCATCACAGCCCCATGTAATTTTAAATACCATGTTCCCCACATGGAAAAGAGCACGGTAAGAACAGAGCATATGATAGTCCCAATGATTGCTGCATAGGCTTTTTTCGTCAGCCCGGCTACCAACAGCAAGCAAGAAACAGCAAGAAAGGTTCCCACCAGCAGGGAAACAAGCATGGGCTCATACCCCTTGAGGGTAGCGGGAATGAGTACTTTCCAGATAAGCAAAAAGGCCAGAGCAAACGAGACTATGGTTCTGATTCCAGTCCTTCCAGAGAAGACGATGAGTCCTATAGCAAAGAGTGCCAGGAGCAGTAGCTCCTTGGAGAAGCGGTAGTGGCTGACCATGTTGGTAAATAAAATCTCTTTGTCCGTGTCCTGTTCTACCAATACCCAGGCAATATCCCCTTCTTCATATACCGAGTCAAATTCGAGCTTTCCGTTGAGGAGGTTTATAGCCTCAGTCTGTTTGCCTGCATGAGGCCCTGTAAGTATCTCTATCGTGCAGATTTGTTCACCCATCCGAACCACCCCAGTCTGGTACATATTGGAGTTGTCCAAGGATACAACTCTTGCCTTGCTTCCAACCGCATTGACATAGATCTCTCGCTCAAACCCAGTTGGAATCATCACGAGAAGAAGAACCACTGTAAGCAAGATTACCAGCAACCACCACTCTTTATACCTATGTATTGTTTTCTTCATAACCACTCCCTTCCGAGACAGCTTCCCCCTCTCTGAGGAGGGGGAAGCAAACAAGGTTCAAGACTGTATCAGACAATGCCGACCAGCGTTTTCAGTTTGGTATATACATCGGTATTGTCGTAGGAACCTGCAAACAACTCGGCTCCAACACCATATGCATATACACCTACCGGAGTACCAGTATGCGCATAGCTCGTCCAACCGATTCCTGCTTTATTGTTCAATATGTGAGTCAAGGTGACCGAGAACGGGTTATAGCTTCCGTACAATTGATAGCTCAACTGGTCACTTTCCCTGCTGCTTTCAGGCATCATTGCCTGCTTGAAGGCTTTCTCCAATCGTGAATACTCGAATTCGCTCAACACCAGCGCATCATCGGAAGCCTTGCTTCCAGGAGAAGCCAACCCAAAGTACTCTTCTACCAGCACCATTGCTTGTCTAAAACTCAGATTGGGGTTCTGAGCAATTATATCACTCATGATCTCATCGAAAGCAATGTAAGAGGCTTTCTGGTTTTCAAGGATGTTGAATGCTGTATTGTATCCAGTTGAGGCAAACCCAATGGTCATTCCACCTGTTTCGTGGTCACCGGTTACTACAATCAAAGTCTCTTCAGGATGGGCTTTAGCAAATCTGACTGCTTCCTGAATTGCCTCATCGAATGCAAGCAAATCCCTGATTTCTGAGGCAGCATCATTGGCATGACAAGCCCAGTCGATCTTTCCCGACTCAACCATCATGAAGAAGCCCTTCTCATTGTCCAGGACATCAATCCCCTTCTTTACGAACTGAGCCAAGGTAACATCACTTGCATCCATGTCAATGGCATACGGCATTGCCCCCCCATCCTGCAATCGTGGACTCTGTGCATAGACCTTTCCGCTATCGCTTGAAAGTGAAAGTATTTCGTTCTTGTCATCTGTAACCAAATACCCTTGTTCTTCCAGTAAGGTGTAGATGCTCTTCTTTCCACCATCCTCAGCCTTGTTGACCGAACCACCCGCAAAGTAGTCAAAACCACTATTTGCCATCTGTACTCCGATGTCATAGTAGTTGTTCCGTGAGGGAACATGGGCATAGTAGGCAGCGGGAGTTGCATGGTTGAGGGTTACAGTTGATACCACCCCTACTTTCCAATCTTTCTGTTCTTTAAGACTTTCTGTGATGGTTTTTCCAACAAACTGTTTGTCTACACCTAATCCAAGGACTCCACTGTGAGTTTTGTAGCCCGAGGATAGGCTGGTTGCTGTTGAGGCAGAATCAGGACAGAAGGAGGTGGCATCATAGGTTGTCTGCAATCCAACTACTGGAAATTCAGTGAAGGTAAGGTTCGCCAAGGAAATAGAGCCTTTGGTGTTGTTCCCTTTTAAAACCTGGGCAGCGTTGATCTGCACATGACTCATTCCATCGCCGATGAACATAAAGAGTAACTGCTCAGGTCTCCCAAGCAGATTTTAGCCCAGAAAAGCCAGGGAGAATGAGTTGTTGAACAATTGTGTTAGGGCCTCGAATGCATTTCCACCATTCTTTCTGACTGTGTCAATGATGGAGAAAATCGTACAGAAGTTGGACCCGCCTTCAAAGGAACGGAAGGTCCCTGCTATCTTCATCTTTAGTTTGCTCAGTCTAAAGCTCTTCTCGCCGATATTGTTAGAGAAGGGAACCCTGAAGTCAGTGAAGAATCTCAGTACGTCATCCTTCAGGTCCCTGAGCCTTTCGATGAGGTTTCGCACCTTTTCCTTCTTCGGCCTGCCCCGTTTCTTTACCTTCGGTTCCTGGAAGGGATTCCTTGAGAAAGCCCTTTCAAGGATCCGGTCATACTGCCTGCTGAAATCAGCCTGCATCTTCTTCGGGGCACAGCCGATCCCCTGCTCCATAAGTTCCCTCTTGGTCTTGTAGAGGGTTTCAAGCAGCTTCTGCATCGACCGGGCCCACCGTTGCTTACTGTTCTGGATGACTCCCTCCAGCTCCCTGTCTATGTGGGCTCCGCACACTGCATGGGTGGCAGAGCTGAACTGCTCATTGTAATAGGAACTCCAGCAATCATGGACGGCTACTCCCTCGAACTGATTCAGGACACCACCGGCAAGGATGCCTTCCACCCCCCGCCTGGGGTGGGAGCTGATGAGCGTGACCTGCTCGGTTGATGCGGTGTGCGCCCAGTGCACCTTCCCCTTCACCCTGATGCCTGTCTCGTCAAAATGTACGATATCAGAAGCAGTTACATGCCTTTTCAGCTCGGGGACAAGTAAATTGCACCGCTCGGCACAATCAGAGAGGATGTTGCATACCGTACCTTCGCTCACCGATATGCCGCACATGCCTTCCATCAGCTCACAGATTCTCGAAACGCTGACCATGCCGAACGAGGAGAGGGAGACAACCATCGCCTTGAGGTTGCTCCCGTATTGCAGGTAGGTGTTTACCCCCTGGGGATAGTTACCGGTGACGGTCAGCCCGCTCTTGGGGCAGATGCCCTGGAGACGGTCATACCTGCTTTGCTCTGAGACGATGCGTACATCCACCACATTCCTCGAATCGATGACACAAAAGGATGAGCTGCACGTTCCGGCAAGCTGGCACTGGGCACACTGCGAAGGAAGGCAGCGGTGAACGGCATCAGGGGTTTCCTTGAGAAGCAGGGTTGTACCCTCATGGCCTTTCTGGCCCCCAGACTTTTTCTTGGGGGAAGACGATCCCCCCTTGTTGATGGAGGAGGGCTTTGGCTTGTTGAAGAAATCAGTGGAGGATGGCTTGCTGCTGTTCCGGCTGTTCTTGTTCTTCTGCTCCTCAAGCTGCGCTATCCTTGCATCCTTGGATGCTATGATCTGTTTGAGCTCATCAATGGTACAAGAAAGCTTGTCGATGATCTGGGCCTGAGTCTTGTTCTGATCAGTGAGCTCGGAGAGCTGGGAAGACTGTTTGATTCCCTGCAGGACCAGTTTCTCATTGGTCGCGGAAAGACGGTCAATCTTGCGATTGAGTCGTTCAAATTCCTTCTTCCAAGTATCTTCTGGTGCCATCTAAATCCTATCTCCACTTAAAGATAGTATAACATATTTCCTATTAAATTGCAACTGGAATTCGTTAATTTGCAAGGAATTACATCAAGATTTGGAGGACTTTTCTGACCTGTTGGAAGGGTGATTGGGTGCTTAAAATCGATAGCAAAAACATGGGTGGAAAACAAAGATTGCTCAAGAAGAAAAACCTATACCTGAGCAGTTACCATAAAGACATACTTGGGTGTTTTTTCTGTACTCTGTTCTGAGACTTTCCAAGTAGTTGCACTCTCTCCTGCAGGCTGAGCTACAAGACCCAAGGTGACTGCTGCCAAAAGCAACATTACCAGAATCAATCGTTTCTTCATGACTTCCTCCATAAGGAATATTGAGATGGCTCAACTATGGGGAATGCTTGTAAGCAAACGATGCAAAAACCATGAGAAAGTCTTAAGAAAAGTGTTATGATGAAGACATGGTTGTCAACAAGCCTGCCCTCCTAAGTGAGATGGGCTTATTTCCCTATCAACAACATCAGCAAATCCTTGACGCCATCCACGACAGCAACACTGGCGGTCTCCTTGTAAGCAGCATTTCTTGCTCGTCAATCGAGGCTTCGTATCTGGTCAGCTAGGACAACTCCAGATGTCGATCCGATACCACTGGATAGGGATATCTCGAACGAATAACCCTTTTTCTTATTCGTAATCGGACAAATTAACGCCAACCCTATCTTGTTGTATTTCTTGGGGCTTACTACCAATCCAGGTCTTCTTTCGGCTTGCCCACCACCAGGCGGAGGAGTGAAGTCCAGCCACACAATGTCCCCTTCCTCAGGGACGTAAGCATCACTTATCATACTTCGCCCCCTGCCTCGTCTCCAAAGAGTTCAGGACCATACATATTCTCTGGGCTTATTCTTTCCAAAAGAAGATCCAATGTTTCTTCACGTGTTGGTTTCCTTGGAAAAATCATTATTCCGTCCCCAACCCTCTCCAGTTCCACAACAGTACCATTATCCAGATGCAACTCCTGCAATAGTAGTTTCGGAAGTCGGATACCTGAACTGTTCCCCCATTTCTGGATGGTTGTCTTCATATACTTCTCCATATAAAAGATGTCTCATTGATATTGATAGCAATGCCTTTCCCTCCTGCATGAGTTTATACTTATGTATATACATGATTAATATATATTGAATGTGAAAACTCCAATACAACTGTTCGAACTCTGTATATACTTAACTACTCTAAGAAGAAGGTTTATATAGGTATGTACTTCAGTAGAACTATATAGGCTATAGCTTCCTAAGCAGTTCCTGCTGTACACGAGGCAGGAGATAAGGATTGAGATCAGCCAATCTTTCAAGTTGCCAGGAAAGCTCCTTATCTGCATCCATATTGAGCAGAACCAGTAGCTTTTTCCCATACCACACCGGGCCAAGACAGTGGTCCGCCATGTGGGCGGTGGCTACTGCCTGAGCGACTGCCCGGCAATAGAATTGAGTAGGTTTGTCACCTACAGTACGGGCAAAGACATGCACTTCTCGGCTCGCTTTCATTGCCTCTCCAGTCTTTGCATTTCCTTCACTCCACCTATGCCCTATTTACAATGCTGAGGAGATTACTGCTTCCTGTGGAAATTCATGGTACTCCCCAAGATGCTCTGTACAGAGAAGTGCCCACTTCATAAGAGAACGATGGTCTTCCGTAGAGAGTAAGCCTCCCCTGTGCTCCGCTACAAATAACCTATTTCTCAATTGACTTGCCTCCAGTATATGCAGTAGTTAGCACTGATCTGGCACTGTTTGTAAAGGATGTCTCATCCCAGATTTCCCAATAAGTGAGATCTGACTTTTACTGGTCTTCAGCTGTATGGCCCCCAAGTATGCAATCTCTTTCATAATCTCTACATAGAGGTTCTATAGAACACATAAAATAATTACAATAAGCGATGATTCTATACATATTTTATTACTTCATGTGCTACAATCATGGCAAGGAGCAATGCAGTGACAACACGATATGAGCGAGCATTGGGATCCCTGCTTGGGAGTTTTATAGGAGATGCTCTGGGAGCACAGACAGAGTTCAAGCGTGAAAAAATAGTTCGCCAAGCTTATCCTGATGGTATCTGGGATATGGGTGTATGTTCCCGGTATGTTGGCCTAGCTGGGCAGGTTACCGACGATAGTGAAATGGCCATTATGATGATACAAAGCATTCTAGAAAAGGGTTGCTATCAGAAGGAATCTGTTCGAAGAGCGTACCTCCGCTGGAGAGATGCAGGCCCCTTGGATATCGGAGTTACCATTTATGGAGCACTGGATGGTACTTACAATCCTCAGAGCCAGGCAAATGGAGCCCTGATGCGTATTACTCCAATAGGAATCCTGGGGAGTAATTACTCAACAACATCATTGATGCACCTTGCAGACGAGGATTGTTCCATTACCCACACCCATCCGGTTTGCAGAGACTGTAACCGTCTCTATGCTTTTGCACTCTCACTCGCTATCAGCAAGGGATGGGATGCCCAAGAGATTTATACCTATCTGGTAAAGTCAGCCCCTTCTTTAACCAAAGAACCGTCGGTTCTTGAAGCACTCTGCCGAGCAGAACATGAACCACCCAAAGATATCGATGGCCCCAACAAGGGCTGGGTATTGGTAGCTTTCCAACTTGCCTTTTATACCTTGTTGCACCAGGAGTCATTCGAACAAGGAATGGTGGATGTCATCATGCGTGCTGGCGATGCTGATACTAATGCAGTTATTTATGGGGCCTTAGCAGGAGCAATTGCAACAAGAGAAAACATGCCTGAGCGCTGGATTTCTGCCTTGAAAATCTCCAACTGCCTGCAAAGCTTGATCGACTACCCACATACACGGTTGGAACGGTTAGCTGAAAAGTGGGTCGAAGCATTGATCAATCTACCAGTGGTACAGCAACTTTCGTAAGTATTGCATTGATCCAATACTCCTTCTGCCCTCCCTGGGCGGAGGTCCTTTGTTTGCACGAGTTCCTTGAGTGAGCACCAAGGTAGTTCATCAACAAACTGTTTGAATTGTTCTTCGGTAAAACACGTGAAGGGCAGTAGGCAACACCATGATCTTTTAATGCTCTGAAACACAAGAGCCTTGTGCTCATGAGGAACATGCAACAATGATGCACATACCCAGATACCATCGAATGTATTCTCATAATGAAAGGTATCAATACCTCAGGGCAAGCCCTGGACTCAGGAGGCGTTGCCTCCTTTTCCGCCCCAAGGGACGGGGTATCTCACCTTGCTTTCCCAGCACTCGCTCCAGAGAGGAACCATCATGTTGATTCCTTTCCTCTCGCTCTGTTGGGGAATCAAGTCGTACAGACATGCTTGTCATGTCAGTTCACAGGTAGCTTGAACCATCGCTTCACTCAAATAAAAAGCTTCTACCTGATACCACAGCCTGCATCAAGAATGAGGCCACCAGAGGCGATGCAGGGAAGGGACAATGCAAAGTGGCAGGGACTAAGGTACTGCTCTGTATGCAGGTAATAGTTTTCTGATGAGTCTATTATGGACCAATCCCCATGTCCTAGTAGATGGGAATACACCAGTTCTACGATATCGTGCAAATCCTTCCGAGACAACACTGCCCGCCTCCGAGAAGGAAGCGGGCAGTAGGATATTTTCATGCAATTGTACTAGAGCAGTTCTTTGGCTGCCTCATATACTGCTTCAGAAGTAATGCCGAAGAACTTGTACAGGTCACTTGCAGGTGCTGACTCACCAAAGGAGCGCATACCTATGATCCTTCCATTCAGTCCAACGTACTTGTACCAGTAGTCTGCCCAGGCAGCTTCAACAGCAACCCTGGCTTTCACTGAAGATGGAAGTATAGCTTCCTTGTACGCAACATCCTGCTTGTCAAATACCTCTGGAGAAGGCATTGAGACCACACGGACGGCAACCTTTTCCTCAGCAAGTTTCTTCGCAGCACTGATTGCAAGCTCGACTTCACTACCGGTACCAATGAGGATAACCTCTGGCTTATCCCCTGACTCATAGAGTACATAGGCACCCCGTGCAATCTGGGAGAGCTGCTCATCGCTACGATCCTGTGGGGCAAGTCCCTGACGACTAAGCAGGAGTGCAGAGGGACCATCAGTTCTCTTAATTGCACTCTTCCAAGCAATACCAGTCTCCACAGCATCACAAGGTCTCCAAGTAACCATGTTGGGAGTCATTCTGAGGTTTGCAATCTGCTCAACCGGCTGATGGGTAGGCCCGTCTTCACCGAGGCCAATAGAGTCATGAGTAAAGACAAAGATGTTCCGGATTCCCATCAAGGCGGACATGCGTAGTGCATTGCGTGCATACTCCATGAACATGAGGAATGTAGCACCAAAAGAGAGGAACCCACCATGGAGAGCAACACCATTGAGGATTGCAGCCATGCCGAACTCACGAACTCCAAAATGGAGGTAATTGCCCTTTCCAGTCTTGGGATCAAAAGCCTCTGACCCCTTCCACTCAGTCAAGTTGGAAGGAGCAAGGTCTGCTGATCCACCCAAAAGCTCAGGGAACAAGGAACCCAATACATCAAGTGCCATCTGGCTTGCCTTTCGACTTGCTACCTTGGCCTTATCACCCTGCCAGCTCTTGATGACCTTGTCGAATTCTGCTTCCCAGTCAGTAGGGAACTGGCCGGAGAGTCTTCTTTCAAGCTCAGCAGCTTCGGATGGATATTCCTTCTTATATGAGGCAAAGAGATTATTCCACTTACCTTCAAGTTTTGCACCCCGTTCACTCTGATCCCATGCTTCATAGATATCCTGAGGAACAAAGAACCGCTCGTCATACTCCCAGCCCAACTGTTTGCGAGCGAGTGCTACCTCGTCCTCTCCAAGGGCTGCTCCATGACAAGACTCCGTACCTTGCTTATTGGGAGAACCATATCCAATGGTAGTCTTACATATAATCAAGGAAGGTCTGGAGGTATCATACCTTGCAGCTGAAAGAGCCTTCTGGATTGCATCAGAATCGTGGCCGTCAATATCTCTGAAGACCTGCCACCCATAGGACTCGAAGCGCTTAGCAGTATCATCAGTAAACCAACCACCCACTTTACCATCGATGGAAATGCCATTGTTGTCATAGAACGCAACAAGTTTACCCAGTTTCCAGGTCCCAGCCAAAGAAGCTACTTCATGGCTGATGCCTTCCATCATACAACCGTCGCCAAGGAAGGCATAGGTGTAGTGATCGACTACCGGAAATCCATCTTTGTTGAATTTGGCAGCGAGGTTTTTCTCTGCAAGCGCCATTCCGACTGCGTTTGCAAGACCCTGACCAAGCGGTCCAGTGGTAGTCTCAACTCCTGGGGTAAGGTTATACTCTGGGTGTCCAGCGGTACGGGAGTGAAGCTGTCTAAACTGCTTCAGATCTTCAATACTCAGGTCATAGCCGCTAAGGTGCAACAGTGAGTAGAGCAACATTGAAGCATGACCGTTAGAAAGCACAAAACGATCACGATTGACCCATTGTGGATTCTTAGGATTATGCGCCATGGTCTTGCGCCACAAGACTTCAGCAATATCTGCCATGCCCATCGGGGCACCGGGGTGTCCAGAGTTGGCCTTCTGCACGCCATCCATGCTCAATATGCGGATTGCATCAGCAAGTTTATTCGTTTTCATCCATCCCTCCAAAAAATCTCTAACACTCATATATGAAACACCCCGAATCTGAAAGAAGCCGGGGATGTAATCCTGACACTAAAGATACAGTGTTCTTGACAAATAGTCAAAACCGTCATCGTTCCCTACAAAGCATAGGTAAGAATAAGCACTATCCGTTTAAAAGCTGCATCTCCTTTTTTGATAACTCGGTTGTCATCCTTGGAGTAGTTGGTGAACTGTACGGCAGTCAAGAGAGAAAGATCTTCAGTAAATTGGGTATTGGCAATGACGCTCAAATCCCCAACCATATCTGTTGCATCATCGAGAATATTGTAGGTGTAGGTTTCCAGCTGCAAACCAACCAAATTGACCATCAAGGGCATCTGGTAGCCAAGGATATATTCGCCTTTGTAGTTGAATCCATTGACCATGGCCCCTCCATTCTCATACTCCCAGGCTTGGTCAGCTGAAGCATTGCTGTACCCTTTGTAGTTCAACTCATGGTAGGTGCGAATTACTACGCTCATCCAGTCTCCAGAGAAGATAGCACCCGTGTCAAACTGAAAGGCAGCCCCTGCCCTACCCATATAATACAATCCATTCAAACTGTCAGAAGCAAGAGGAGCTCCTACTGCAGCGCCAAGTCTCAACCCGTTGAGGTCCATCAAGTCAAAGTCCCAACCGGTACCAACGCCACCACCCAAGCTGATCTCAGCTACAGCGATGGGAGTAAGGACCGCATCAAGGGTCACTGTCCCTGCAATGGGAGAAAGCCCAAGGTTAGCTTTTACCTTTACATTGTTACCACTGAACAAGGGGCCTTCCCCTGCCAGTACCGGAATCCTTACCTGGTAGGCAGCATCGAGTTTTGCTTCAAGGTCACTCCCATATGCACCGGTAAGCTTTAATGTACCACTAGTGGTTGTCTGGGCAAACAAGAGTCCTGAGACCATGAGTATCACCAAGAGAGTGAGTAATCGTTTATTCTGTTTCACAGTAATTCCTCCAAACATAGCGTAGGTATAGCATACCATAGAGGAAGAAGTAACCAAATACTTTCTTCCAAAGAAACTCGCTAATCAATCCTTTGTTTTCTTCTGTATTCTGAAGGGGACATGCCCTTGATCTTTTTAAAATACGTACAAAAATATGATGTATTGGAGAATCCAAGGTTTTCTCGTATCGTATTGATGGAATGCTTGGTGGAGGAAAGTAGATGACAAGCTTCCTCAATACGCTTTGTTCCAATATAGTCATTCAAACTCATACCTTCAGATGCCTTAAACAAGTTCCTTGTGTACCCAAGAGAAAGCTCTACTTTATCGGCGATGAATGTAGAGCTGAGATTTACATCATACAGATGTTCTACAACAAGCTGTTTCATTCTTTGGATGAGCTCAAGGTTATGTCGTTTTGAATACTGTTGTTCATAATCAGATAGAAGCTCCTCAACACGGAGTAATGCTTCTTGTAATTCATCATAATTTCGACAGCTGAGCATTAGCAGTTTCCATTCCTGTGCAGTAATCCCATCAGAAGCTTGAAACACATCACCTATCAAACCAACAATTGAATAACTTAAATACAGCTTCATTACACGAAACAATTCGTAATCGTCTTGGCTTCTCAGATTGTATAGCAACGTTGAAACAGCTTCTTTGTATGCTTTACAAGACTTTTGCATAAGGGCCTTGCTCACATCAGCAGTTTCTCCAAGAAAAAGGTTCACCCCCTTATCAGCTACCTGTTCTGTGGGTCTTACAAACCCTGCTTGCACTAATGTCTGGTTAAGTAAATATTGGCGCATTTCAGTGTATACTTGGGGAAGATCCTCCAATCCTATCGGTGTCTTGCTATAGAGTACAGAAAGGTTCTCAGAATAATTATCGAACATGTCTATACGCATCTTTTTACATTGAGAGACGAGATTCTGAGGATTCTGCTGAGTAAGATACACATACAGCCCGCGCTCAACCTGAAGCAACAAAGCTCGTTTCCCATCAATTCTTACGTATTGTGATGCAAAAGAAACAAACTGCTCTTTATCACAACTAGATTCTATACGCTCAACAGGTTGTCTATGAAGCAAAATAAGTTGGAATGAGGCACCTTGATACAATGGGAGAGAATCAATCCCTACAATTCCCTTGAGAAAATCAATAAACCGTTTCTCTCTGGTAAGCTGATTATTCACTCGTCTCGTTTCCCAGACTAATAACAGGGAAGCAAGAATAGCCAAACCTAGGAAAACCAAGACTAGGTTCCACCGCAAGGCAACTAAAGGTTCACTCAGATATACCATAGGAAGTATATAAATGAGACGCCAGTTCATCTCTCCCACATCATACCAACAAGCAAGAAACTCGTCTCCATTGATATCGTTCAACACTTCGGCCCCACTAGACTCTGGGAATAGCACAATTTGGCCGAGTAGTGATTGACTGGTTACCCGTTGTCCAAACTGTTTGGGATCTGGGTGACTGATGATGAAAAAATCTTCATCAATCATATAGAAGTTTTTCATGGTATTGCTATCATCAGAAGCCAATATATTTCTTGCAGCTGTTTCGGAAAGATTCATTACGATTCCAGAACGCAAATTTCCTTGCTCATCATAACTTAAATTACAGATTGAATAGAGATTGGTGGGCGCATCATCATATCTGGGCAAGGACAGGGGAATCGTTTTATTGGAAAATATTGATTGACGTTGATATAGATGCTTATTTCTAGGTTGTTGATCTAGGAATGATAGGAGAGTAGAATCACTGATATTATCTGATGACTCAACCCCATTCAAACTGGAAAAAAATCCATAGTTTTGATTATACAAATATATTGAGTGGATATAAGAATTACGTGCGACTGTGTTCTCAAGCCTTGCGTATACTCCCAATGTTGCTTGTTCCTTAGGTACATTTGCGAGGAGATAATTTCTTATCTCTGTGGCATCGCTCAAATCATCAATAATGGGAACAGTGCTAAATCTCATCTGTCGATAGTAAGTACTGATCATTCTCAAAGATGCGAGGAAATCATCGACAATTATTGATTGTGCTACATCGGTAAACAAGGTTGAAAAGACTAATGCAAGAGAGATCATGGCAACCAAAACAATTGATATGATGGGAATAAATATCTTGAGTAACCAAGATCGAGTTACAGATTGCTTTCTCATCTTTTTACTACCCTTTATGCCATAACTTTACCATCAGAAAATACAAATCACCAGAAAAATAAATATTTCTTGCTTTTTAACAACGTTTTCTTCGTTTTTCAAAACAATATAGAGCTTTCAAAATTGCTTTAAAAATATTCTCATGCAAGTCTGAAATTAGAAAATCACAGTCCCAAAAGGAGGGAACACATGAAAACACGGAGATTTTTCCTTGTACTGATTCTTGTCTTTGTAACAGCAGGTATCTTGTTCGCAGCGGGAGGCAAAGAAGCTGCATCAACAAAAACAGAAGATGGCCCGGTGGTTATCTCGTATTACACATGGGATGACGGGAGCCATAAAGCACTGATTGACACATTCAATGCTACACACTCTCACATCCAGGTCGATGCGCAGATTCTTCCTGCAGCTGATTATGAAACAAAGCTCACTACACTCTTAAGTGGTCGTGCTGACATCGATGCTTTTATGGAAAAGCGACAGGCTGATATGTTTGGCCAATATGCCAATGGGTATCTAGAACCACTTGATTCCTATATTGCAGCAACTGGTAAACCCAATGCTGCGGTTGAGGCATTCAAATCAAGTTCTGTTATTAATGGGGATATTGTAGTGATACCCTGGAGAGGCGGTGCATATTACACCTATTACAATGAAAAGGTATTCGAAAAGGCAGGTATTCCTACTCCTGATTATTATGTAGAGCGAGGTGAATGGACTTGGGAGAAATTTGAAGAAGTTTCCAAAGCAATTACTGCAGCAGATCCATCATTGGTTGGTTCAACCATCTATATATGGGGTGGACAAGGTTTTTTCCAAGCTGGACAGGCTGGGGATGACATTGTTACTCCTGATGGAAAAATTGATTCCATTGAAAATGTAGTCAAACAGCTTGAAATGCGGAAAAGATTGGAAGATCTTCAGGCGATGTGGAGTCTTATCGATATGAAGGTAACCAAGCTTCACTATTCCAAGCAATTCTATGATGGAAACGTCGGCATGCTTCTGATCGGCGAGTGGTTCCCTGGTCAGATGGTCGTCGGCCGTGATGATGGATTGCTTGCATTCGACTTTGAAGACTGGGGTATTACCCGACTCCCATGTGACCAAGAAGAGTATGTTACTGTTGGGTTGCCTACCGGAAACTGCATCACGAGTTACTCGAAGAAAAAGGATGCAGCATTCGAATTCATCAATTGGATGAGCGGTCCTGAAGGTGCTGCAATCGCAGCTTCCTTTGGAGTTCTGCCAGCTGCCCCAGGAGAAGAGGCAAGAGTAGAAATTGCCAAGAACCTCCCAAAGGGGAACTCCGTCGATTATTTCCTTGAGGAGAAAAAGAATTACACGGCTAACTTCAGCCCGTATGGAACTCGTATTGAAACCGAGTTTGCAAAGCTCCAAGAAAATTACTTGCTTGGTAATATGGACATAAATCAATTCAGAACAACCTTTACCAAGACCTTGAACGACATTATCAAAACCACTTATTAAATCTATGGTAGTGACTTCTATCCCAAGACAGCTGTCTTGGGGTAGAAGATTCTTGGAGGTACTACGTGAATACAACCCGTTCGCTTCAAAAGACAGGAACCATACTCTCATTTTTACTCCCTAGTTTTATTGGATTTATGATTTTTGTCTTCTCACCTATGATTATGGCCGTAGCACTTTCTTTTACAAATTATTCAGGTGGTCCACGGTTTCGCTTTATTGGTCTAAAAAACTATATTGTGGCATTCTCGGACCCTAATTTTCTCTCGTATCTGTTCGTGACATTCAAATTTATGACAATTACCGTCCTGTTCCAAATTGGTCTTGGCTTGGCATTTGCCCTCATACTAGCTAGGAATTTTAGGGCTTGTTCAATCTATCGTGGAATCTTATACCTTCCAAACATTTTGTCGTCAGTTGCAGTTGGACTTGCTTTTATGTTCATATTTGAACCATCAAACGGTTTTATGAATCAGATGCTGAATTCTCTTGGATTGCCAACATCAAAGTGGCTAGCCAGTAGCAAGTCATCGCTTTCTGTTATCATTACCATAGCTATCTGGCAAAACTTCGGGTACTACATGGTGCTTTTCATCGGGGGGCTGCAGAATATCAGCATAACCCTGTATGAAGCAGCGGAGATGGATGGGGCTGGAAAAATCAAACAATTCTTCCACGTTACCTTACCTGGCCTCTCTCCTATTCTCTTTTACGGATTGACCATTGCAATCATTCGAGGCTTTCAAGTCTTCGACTATATATACATCATGACTGGGGGACAGCAGGGAGGTGGTCCTGCAGGATCTACCAATGTCCTGGCTTTTGACATCTATCTCAATGCATTTACCTTCTTCCGTTTTGGATATGCCTCAGCTGAATCTGTAGTGTTAATGATTATCATCCTGGCCGTTACGTTTCTTCAGAGCCATGGACAAAAAAAGTGGGTGAACTATGATATCATATAGACAAAAACAACATCTAGGGAAAATTATTAAATACATCGTACTGACCATAGTAGCCTTTATTACACTGTTTCCTTTGGTAATTGTACTATCATCGAGCTTTAAAAATGAGAGTGAGCTCTTTAATTTCCCCTTTAGGTTTATTCCTGAAAACCCGATCGTTACCAATTTTGCACGTTTAATGGATAAATTCCCTCTGTATATATGGAACTCGGTCAAACTGACATTTACGATTGTCGTGGTCCAGCTCTTCACAGCAGCAACCGGTGCGTATGTTTTTACAAAATTGTACTGGAAGGGACGCGACTTTATATTCGGCCTCTACCTAGCATCGATGATGATACCAATGCAAGCTGTCATGATTCCTCAATTTCTTATCATCCGAAATATCAACCTGTATGATACCCACGCTTCGTTGGTCCTTTTGGGAGCATTCACTGCCTTCGGCACATTTCTGATCAAGCAGTACTTTATGTCCATCCCAGATACCTACTGTGAAGCTGCTCGAATAGATGGGGCAAAAGAATGGGCTATCTTCACGACGTTGATGCTCCCCATGAGTAAGTCTGTACTCGTTACACAGGTGATTTTCTCTTTCAGATTTTTCTGGAACGATTTCTTCACTCCTCTCATTTATATAACCACTCCAGAGCTTAAGACACTTCCACTCGGAATGACGGATTTTGTACGGGAACAATATGTGTATTGGGGGCCACAAATGGCAGCTGCACTTATTTCAATTATTCCGGTACTCATCATCTTCTTGTTCGGACAAAAATACTTCGTACAAGGCGTCGCATCTTCAGGATTAAAGGGGTAATACATGAAAAAGGCTGAAAATTTCAATCAGGATATCCACGTGGTGGATTATCGTTTGCAATATGAGGAGAACAGGGCAACAGCAGAAACCCTGATGAGCATTGAAGGAAGAGAAATTGAGTTATTGAATGGACCATTCCATTTCTCCCCTGACCCCTACGAGACATGCCTTCGTGCCAAATGGTTCCAAGAGAAAAAGATCAGTGATAATGGACTTCCTTTACCCATCGACTCTGACTTTGATGGCTGGCCAACCATCAATGTACCCAGTTGTTGGAACACCGAATGCAAAGACCTCTATTACTATGAAAGTACGGCATTGTACTTCAAAACATTCATATATAAGGAACACAATGCAGGGGAGAGAGTATTCTTGCATTTTGAAGGAAGTGCATATCGCACCTATGTTTTCCTGAATGGGGAAGTCATTGGCATGCATGATGGAGCTTCCACGCCTTTTAGCTTTGAAATAACCAATACGCTCAAACCTAATGAAAACCGATTAATTATTGCTGTTGATGCATCTCGTAGCAAAGATCGTGTACCGATGGATAACACAGACTGGTTCAATTATGGAGGCATCTATCGAGATATCATGCTTATCCGCACACCATCAACCTATATTCAGAACTTATTCACCCAATTGGAACCACATACAACCAACAGAATATTTGCCTCGGTAACTATGGATAAAGAGATCGATGGAAAAGCAATTTACCGGATAAGCGAACTTGGAATTGAGAAAGAGATTCCCATCAAGGCGGGGAAAGGATCTATTGTTTTTGAAGCAGACCTGCAACCCTGGTCTCCTGAAAACCCCAAACTGTATACTGTAGAAATAGCTACTGAAAAAGACAGACTCTGTGAGAACATTGGATTTAGGGATATTCAGATCAGAGGAATGGATATCCTTCTGAATGGAAAGCCGGTATTTTTGAAAGGAATCAGCGTACACGAAGATCACATAGCTCTTGGGAAGAGCACTAACGAGCAGGTTATCAGAGATACCATCGCAGACCTCAAGGAGATGCATGGTAACTTCATTCGTTTGGCACACTACCCTCATACGAGGCTTTTCTCAAAGATTGCTGATGAGATGGGAGTACTCCTCTGGGAAGAAATCCCAGTCTACTGGGCCATTAACTTTACCAATAAGGCTACATATGCTGATGCAGAGAACCAACTTTCAGAGCTCATTATTCGGGATCGAAATCGCGCCAGCGTAATCATTTGGTCTGTAGGTAATGAAAATCCTGATACAGATGCACGACTTTCCTTCATGTCCGCCCTTGCCAAGAAAACCAGGGAACTTGACCCAACGCGATTGGTAAGTGCTGCTTGTTTGGTAAATACCACCAAGCTCAAGTTGGAAGATCGACTCATGGAGCATCTTGATATCATCGGAAACAACGAGTACTACGGCTGGTACGAACCTAACTTTGAGGATTTGCTTACGATTCTCAACAATACAGACCTTACAAAACCTGTTATAATAACTGAATTTGGGGGAGGAGCAAGAGCTGGAAACCATGGGACCAAAGACACGATGTGGACTGAAGAATTCCAGGAAGCTCTCTATAAGAAACAGTTTGAAACGCTCGATAAGGCGAAATATGTACGGGGAATGACTCCTTGGATTTTCTATGACTTCAGAGCCGTAAGAAGACTGAACCGATTCCAAGAAGGATTCAACAGAAAAGGTCTGATTGACAGCGACCGTAAAACCAAAAAGTTGGCGTTCTATGTAACACAAACGTATTACAAGACCAAAGGCTGAAACATGAAACAGTATATTTTTAACAACTCCTCCCAGGACTCACTTGAGTTCTGGGAGAATGCATACAAGTATGCCATTGGGAAAGTACGCCAAAATATGGCAATCTTTTCTGATGGATACCCAGCTCCGTGCAGCAACAACAATGTCTACCCCAAGATTGCAAATAGTGAGTGGACAAGTAGCTTCTGGAATGGAATGCTGTGGTTATCGTATCTCCATACCAGAGACGAAGTATTCAGGCATGCTGGAGAAGTAACGCTTGAGGACTATCAAAACCGATTACAAAAGCGGATTGAGACGAATACCCATGACTTGGGATTTCTTTACATACTCTCCGCAAAAGCAGAATACCTAATCACACAAAATCAAAAAGCTAGAGAAACCGCACTTTTAGCCGCAGATTTACTGATGGAACGGTACCATCCAAAAGCCGGGATTATCCAGGCTTGGGGAAACCTTGAGGATCCTAACCAAAGGGGGAGGATAATCATTGATTGTCTGATGAATATTCCCCTTCTCTTCTGGGCGACCGAAGAGACCAAGAACCCAACATATCGAGAAGCAGCGCTGAGTCATCTTGCACGAACAAGAGAAACCATAATTCGTCCTGATGCAACCACCTATCATACGTATTATTTTGATACAGAGACAGGAGTACCATTACGAGGTGTAACGGCCCAAGGATATAGTGATGATTCTTGCTGGGCTCGAGGCCAAGCGTGGGGCATCTACGGTCTAGCGTTGGCTTACACCTATACTCTCGACAATGGTTGCTTGGTCGATGCAAAACGTTTGGCCGATTATTTTCTATCCCACCTTCCCTCAGATGATGTGTGTTATTGGGATTTGATTTTTACCGATGGTGATGAGGAACGGGATAGTTCTGCCAGTGCTATTGCATCCTGTGGACTCATGTTGCTTGCATCCATCCTTCCAAAGGGTGACTGCGACGGAGAGCGATACCAGAGGAAAGCTCTGGATATGCTTTCTTCACTTAGTAACGCCTACACCACCAAGGATAAAGCAGAATCAAACGGGATACTCATGCATGCTGTCTATGGCAAACCAAATAATTCGGGAATCGATGAGTGTGTCATCTGGGGTGACTATTTCTATATGGAAGCATTGGGAACAGTATTGGGAAGTGCAATCCGTTTTTGGTAACCAAATCAGAGGACAAGGAGATAAAGCAATGGTAGCATATGATACTCCAATCAAAAAACTGAACATACAGTCACGAGAAGATGTTGCTGAGTCATTGCTTCTGCTTCTCCAACCCTGCAGCCAGGCTCTTGTGAAAGATGGCTCTGGATTGTTTGTGGGAAATGAGTCAGCACATTATTCACAACAAGTTGCCTTGCTGGAAGGGTGGTCGCGCCTGCTATGGGGTGTTGTTCCCTTGCGTAGTGGAGGATTCTCCTGGGATGCAGAGTCCTTCCATGCAAGGGGGCTCACCATCGGAACTGATCCAGAGAGTCCCTACTACTGGGGACCCATAGCGGATTATGACCAACGGATGGTTGAGATGGCAGCAATTGCATTGGCTTTGTTGCTCACTCCGCAGCATTACTGGGAACCGCTCTCTCAAACAGAAAAAGACAATCTCTGCAATTGGCTTGGAATGATCAATACCCATACAATGTCACCTAATAACTGGCTTTTTTTCAGGGTACTGGTAAATTTGGCTTTTGAATCATTGGGCCGGCCGGAATTTTGTATCGATGTAATGATGAAAGATCTGGATACGCTCGAGAGCATGTATGCAGGAGACGGTTGGTATCGTGACCAGATACCCTTTGACAACTACAATCCCCTAGCCATGCAGTACTATGCATTGATCTATTACGCCTTTAGAAAAGACAAGGATCCTGAACGTTGTAAACGATTTGCCGAACGAGCAAAATTATTCGCCCAGCAGCATATCCACTTTTTCACAGAGGAAGGGCCCTTTGTACCGTATGGCCGTTCATTGACCTATCGCTTTGCGGTAGTCTCTTTCTACAGTGCATGTGCATTCGCAGACCTCGAAGTGCTCCCTTGGGGCGTCATAAAAGGAATTATTCTTCGTTCATTCAGATGGTGGTTCCAACAACCAATCTTTGATCGAGATGGATTTCTGACCGTTGGTTATCAGTATCCGTGTAGACCAATGGCAGAACAGTACAATGCACCAGGCTCCCCCTATTGGGCACTCAAAGCGTACTTGGTTCTTGCATTGAATGATACTCATCCATTCTGGCGAGCGAAGGAAGCTGCTCTACCTGCCTTAGAAGAAACATTTCTGCTTAAACAACCCGGGGCCATCATGCAACGCACTGTTGATGACGATGTTGTCATGCTCAATGCAGGGCAATACCCCGCCTTCCATATGTTGCATATCGCTGAAAAGTACGCAAAGTTTGCCTATAGCGCACGATACACATTCAGTGTAGCTGCTTCGTACTATGATTTTGCACACACTGGTTGCGACAGTATGCTCTTTGTAAGTGATGATGCAACAAATTGGCGCACAAGGAGAGAGAGCGAATTAGTAACAGTAAGTGGGACATATCTCTGTTCCATCTGGCATCCCTTTTCTGATGTATCCGTAAGGACCTACCTAATCCCAGCTGGCTCATACCATGTGAGGGTACATAAGATAAAAACAAAGAGAAAGCTATACACAAAAGAAGGTGGGTTCGCAATTGAATTGTTCCGCGGATGGGAGCAGCCTATTACACCAGAAGAAAAATATAAAAACCCTTCGTCAATCTCAATTTCTCTTCCTTGGGATACGAGTCATATCAGCGATCCTTTACAGAAAAGAGAGGCTGGCAGTATTCGGCCACTTCCAAATCTCAATCTTGCATTTTCAACAACTATTGTACCTATCCTCTCATCAGTGATTGAAACAGAGAGTACAACCGTGATGATCAGTTGTGTTGGGGCATGGAAAAACAGGGGGATAGCCCCAAAAATTCCAACAGTAACCTATGATTCAGAGACAGAGGAAATACTATTTGATTCGTTGAGACTTTCAATCTAGTTTGATAGGAATGCTTTTTCCCCATTCTTTTACTCATTCCCAGTAACAAACTGCTTCTCTTGGTTGTATTGCAGGTAGACAAGGGGGCTGGATATGGTTCGGAAAGGGTATTTGGTTGCTGCAATCTTGCTTACAGTGTTTCTACTTACCATGACACTTAACTATAGTTCCCTGTGTCTTTTTCTAACTACAAAGCCTCTTTGTGTATGGGAATCTGATGAGGGACTTTCAGGTCCATCAGCTTGTAGATGTCATTTGCCTTCTTTACCGATTCCTGGGTCAGCAGGAAGTCATCAAACACCTTGCACTTGTGGTTCCTCAGGTTGGTGAATACATCAATCGGGGAATAGGGGGTGCCCATTATCTGCTTTTGGAGCATCTTTACGATGACTGCAGCGATGAAGCTCAGCATCAGGTGCCCCCTGAGCGTCTCCTCAGTCTGCACCCTGAGGGGGAGCATGTTGGTGTAGCTCTTGCAGATGTCGAAGACCTGCTCTATCTGTTGACGGGTGTAGTAGGTGCCCAGAACCTTGTCCTTGGCGATTGGCCGTGAGGAGACAAGGGCAAAGATACCATGCCTTTCCATTGCATCAAAGACAGCCTGGGTCTTCATCCCTACCTTCCCCGCCTTGTCAAAAAGCTTTGAGTTCTCGATGCTTTTCATCGCCAGGTCCCGGCAGAGATAGACATATGCCCTATGGCCTTCACCCATATCACAGTCAACCCTCTTGATGTAGGCATACCTGGAATTGTAGGAGACAAGGTTTTCCTTTACCTCCAGGGCAGGGAGATGCTCCGAAAGTACGTCCTTGTAGAGACGGTTGTTCTCCTTGAGCCTGGACAGGAAGGAAATGCCGTTCTCGTACAGTTCCTCTATGTTCTCCTTGGTGAGGTACCCGGCATCGAGGATTGCAAACTTGGTCTTGATCCCGTTCGCCTTCAGCTCAAGGATGGTTTTTGTCAGGGTGTTGACGTCGACAACGTTTCCGGGACAGTAGCGCATGAACAGGGGAAGCTCGGTCTCCTGCTGCAGGACATAGATGAGCCTCATCTCGTTGCTGATCTTCCCGTTGTGGTTGCTGATGGCTGTAAGGGGGAAATGGATGCTGTTGGGCAGGCCTGTGCTGTCGATGAGGATATTAGTCCCTTCCTCCTTCCTGGCAAGGAGCTTCGTATATTCCCTGAAGAAGTCCCGATAGACACCCTCATCCCCTATAAAGCCCAGCATATCACTGATCCTCTGGCTGCTGAGATTGGCATCAGGGTAGAGGACCCTCGCATAGTTGCCTTCCCACCAGGTACTGGCATGGCAATTGGCAAGGTTGCACAGGACATAGTACTGGACCATGGCGTTCACCGTATCGGGATTGCCATAGCCAAGGGCATTGATACACGGCTCAAGACCGTTCTTGCGGATGAAGGCGTCAAGGAAGTAGGAGTCCCCGAAGTCAAGGATGAGCCTTTCCTTTGCACCCCTCCTGGATACCTTGGGAACATAGGAAGGGTCCGGCTTGCCGTAGGTATCGGTAGTCACATCATAGGTGAAGATTCCCCTCTCCCTGTTCCGGAAGATCCTCCTCTTCTCGTCAAGGACCCTTCCCAGGCTTCTCTGGCTGCTGATTACCTTGTCCCCCTCCCTTCTGGAAGAGCAGATCTTGGCGTACTTCACACCGTTCTTGATGTCATATCCAAGGTACATACCGTTCCATGCCTCCTGTTGTAGTTAGAATTATATTCTAATTACATAGTAGCACGAAAAGCATCCAATCACAAGATATTTCGAACAAATATATGGATTTATTGAATATTTTTGGCAGGGAAAAGTAGGGTAGTTAGAAAAAGTCAGAGGGAACTATAGCTTAATGCTACCTAAAGAATTTAGGAAATTATCATTTGTTTTCTTTCCATTATGCGTAAGCTGTCCTATCATGAAGACATCATACACTTTGGGTGCTACATAGAGCCAAAAGAAATAAATGTTAGTTAGGAGAGACTTGGATGCATATCGTGCTATTATCAGGCGGGTCGGGGAAACGCCTTTGGCCATTATCAAATGAGGTACGGTCGAAACAGTTCATCAAATTCTTCAAGCAGGAGAATGGGAGCTATGAATCAATGCTTCAGCGGGTTCATCGACAAATCAAGAAGGTTGATCCGGATGCAACCATTACCCTTGCAACCTCCAAGACACAAGTTTCTGCAATCTATAATCAACTGGGAAAGGACGTAGGTATCTCAGTCGAACCCTGCCGTCGTGACACCTTCCCTGCCATTGCACTTGCTGCTGCCTATATGCACGACGTGCAGGGCGTAGATGAGAAAGAAATAGTTGTTGTCTGCCCAGTAGATCCGTACGTGGATGATGAATATTTCACCATGCTCGAGAAAGTGGGAAAGCAGGCAGAGACAGGTGGAGCAAACCTGGTTCTACTGGGTATCGAACCTACCTATCCAAGTGAAAAATATGGCTACATCATTCCTATTGATGAGAGTAGGGTGAGCAAGGTCTCCACCTTTACAGAAAAACCAGATATGGCAACTGCCGAGACTTATATCGCTTCAGGGGCGCTCTGGAACGCAGGAGTCTTTGCATTTCGGTTGGGGTATCTGTTGGATACAGCACACCGGCTCATCGATTTCACTGATTACCATGATTTGTTCGAGAAGTATGAAACACTTAATAAGATCAGTTTTGACTATGCAGTAGTCGAGAAGGAATCAGAAATTCTGGTGATGCGGTATAAAGGGATTTGGAAGGATCTTGGTACATGGAACACACTCAGTGAATCCATGAGCGAGCCTATTGTCGGTCTTGGAGAGATGGATGAATCTTGTGAAGATGTGCATATCATCAATGAGCTGGAAATCCCCATTCTAGCAATGGGCTTGCATGATGTTATCATCTGTGCCAGTGCTGAAGGCATCCTTGTCTCTGATAGGGAGCAATCGAGCCATATCAAAGAGTATGTGGAATCGTTCAAGCAGCCGATTATGTTTGCAGAGAAATCCTGGGGAAGCTACCGGATTCTCGATGTTGGGAATGAGAGTCTTACCATCAAGGCAATACTCCAGGCTGGAAAACAGATGCACTATCACAATCATGAGCGGCGTGATGAGGTTTGGACAGTAATCAACGGAAAAGGAATTGTAGTGCTGGACGGGGTGCGCCAAACAGTGGCCGCGCCTGAGGTAATATCCATCAAGAGAGGGACCAAGCATACCATCATTGCTGAGACGGAACTCACCTTAATCGAGGTGCAACACGGAAAGGACATCACAGTAGAGGATAAGCAAAAGTTCCCACTTCCTTAGAAGGCCCGAACAGCCTATACAACCAATAGTTCTTCTTTTTCCACCCTACCTTAGACCCCTGTGCTTCATCTGAATACAATTTAATTGACACTTTCTGAGTGGGGGCCTTTAGGAGACAGGAGGAGGTGCAATGGGGCATTACCAATTGTTTCCGAATATGCTTCATCTTGCGCGCAGGGTCTTCCGACAGGCAAACACGTGGGGAAAACCGGCTCCCCCTTCGTTCCCGCGGCAAATCCGTACCGGACGTTATACGGTCGACGACCAGGACCACCATTATATACACGTGCAAGAAACCTCCCCTCACTCCGAATTACCGGCATCCCGCAGCGTCTCCTCCTATTCGAGTCCCAGACTTTGCTTTGCCGTCATGTTGTGAGTTTCCAACCAGTCGAACAATTCCGTAAGGCTCGCCGTTGCGCAACCAATGCATGTATCGGCACATCCATAGTAGATGCGCACGCTCTCCCCATCCAGAATCCATCCGCAGGGAAAAACTACTTTATCCACATTGCCCACCATCTCATACGGCATCTGTGGGGCAAAGACCCATTCATCGGATCTGGCCAGCAAAATGGTGGGATCCTCGAGATCGGCAAGCGCAAGGCCAAGACGGTATATGCTACCGCTCGCATTATCCTGCACTCCGTGATACATAATCAACCATCCCTTGTCGGTGCGAAGTGGAGGCGGGCAAAGTCCCACCTTATTTGCATCCCACCATCCTCCTTTCCGCGCCGGTATAAGAATTTGGTGATCACCCCAATGCTGCATATCGGGACTGAACGATATCCAAATGTGGGACCCAGTCCCTTCTCCGGAAGAATATGGCCGGTGTATCATCGCCCACCGCCGGCCGAATTGCACGGGGAAGAAAGCCGCGTCCTTGTCTTCAGGCGGGAGAATGCTCCCTTTCCGTTCAAAATGCTTGAAATCATCGGTTAGAGCCATCGATACTAGCGGTCCGCCTTTCGAATAGGAAGTGTAGACCACAGCCCATGTCAGGATTGGCTCCAAATACGTAATCCTCGGATCTTCGATCCCCCACAATTCCTCGGGATGCGACACGGCTTGTGGTGCCATCGTGGGAACGGCATCGATATGCCAGTCGGTAATTCCGTCCTTGCTTCTCGCAACGGTCAAATGTGAAAGACCGCGGCGGTCCTCCACTCGCATCAGCAACAGTGTTTCTTCGCCGATCCGTACTGCAGCCGGATTAAAAACCGCATTCGCCTGATACGGAAGATCCTGTACAGTGATGATTGGATTCCCTTCGAATCTCGTGAACAATTCATTTTTTCCCATATGGTGCCTCCATGGATTTTTACCTGCCATTCGTGTCCGAAACGGCAACCTCCGCCGAAATCCGGCGACTTCTCATTCGATGCATGTTCAAAAGCGACATGATTCCCGCCAAAGTCGATTCCGCCCCCTGGTTTCCATTCACACCATCAGGCCGCAACCCGTCGCAACAGCCTCCGGTGGTATGGTTGTAAAGACTGAGATTCAGATCATTCCGTCCAAAAAACCATTCCATGCATAGCACGCCATGATCGAGCCATGCAGTGTCCATCGTAGCCAGATACGCCTCGTGGCATGCTTCAATCATATGATACGCTTCAATGGGCTGCTGATCGAACCGCGCCTGTTCCCCACCCCGCTGAAACCAACCGGCATTACCCACGGGGACGAACCAGCCACGCGGATCACGTTGGATTCGCACCAGCCATGCGAGACTTTCAAGCCCAACGTGAAGCATCTCTTCTTGATGGAGAGCCTGGCCCGATATGATCATCGCCTGGGGAATAATCGCGTTCGCATATGTCACGGTGTCGGCTACCCACGGCCAATCCTCCTGACTGTTCTGCCTATAAAGGGCAAAAAGCTTTTCCGAAAGCAACTCCATCATTCGCCGCACATCGCTGTCTCCCTTGTATCGTTTCTGATAGGCATAGAGTCCCTTCAGGGAAAACGCCCACGCCCGGGAAGAAGTGAGTTCACCCACCGCAGGAAGAGCTTTCTTGAACAGACTGACCGAAAAGGCACGGATTTCTTCCTGATCACACATCGATGCGGCTTCACCCAACGCCCACACCGCCCGACCGTGACTGTCCTCCGACCCGGTTTTTTCGGTCCAGACTCTCGTGTAGTCCATGAAATTCCGAAATCGTCCGGTCTCTTCATTGAAGGCATCTTGAAGGAAGCTGAGGTACACATATGTGAGTCGGGTGATCTCCTTGCTCTCGGAAAACACCTCCTGATACATAAGCACCGCGATCAACGCCCGTGCATTGTCATCGGTGCAATACCCGTAATTCCTGTCCGGTACGATGTAATTCGCATGCTGAAGTATACCGGTATCATCGGTGAGTCTCATGATATGATCCAGTTTTGGCTGCGGCAGTTCCCTCGGCTGGGAACCCAGAATCTTCGAAATCACGGCCGATTTCGGCCGATATTCCTGATGTTGTTTTATATCTTGGAACAGCGACACGTAATTTCTCGCCGCTTCCTTCCAAATCATCGTTCTGCCGTACGTATATGCTTTTTTTCGCATAGCCTGTCGTTTTGGCTCGTTGGCAAGCAACTCGTTAACCGCATCGGCCATTGCAGGCGTATCGTTAAAAGGAACCAGCATTCCGCGGCCTTCTCCAAGCAACTCTTCGGCATACCAGTACGGGGTGGAGACAGTTGCTTTCCCGCAACCCAAAGCGTATGCCAGGGTCCCAGAGGTGATTTGTTCTTTATTCAGGTAGGGACTGATGTACACATCCGCCGCTCCCATAAATTCGAGAAGCTCTGGCAGACTGACAAACCGGTCATCGAACAGAATGTTATTGCTAACCCCGAGATCTCTCGCTTTGCGCTGCAGAGAGAGGCGGTAGGTCTCACCCCGTTGTTTTTTTTCATGGGGATGTGTCGCTCCCAGCACGATATAGATGACATTGGAATGTTCCTTTACAATACGGGGCAAAGCATCAATCATGGTTTCGATGCCCTTGTTGGAGGAAAGCAGACCGAAGGTAAGCAATAATTGTCGATTCTCAAGTCCGAAACGATCCTTGTAGAAATAGGGGTCGACAAAGGGAACATCGGGAACGCCATGGGGAATGATTGTTATTTTGTCGGGATGTATGTGATAAACTTGCTGCAGGATGTCCTTTGCCTTTGCACTCATGACCACTATTTTGTCCGAGAGCTGTCCTATCCGTTTTATGATGGCAAGTTGCCCGGGAGAAGGCTCAAGCAGCACCGTGTGAAGGACGGTCACCCGCACAGCCTGCAGATTTTCCAGAAGTTCGATGATATGCGCCCCGTCGGTGCCGCCAAAAATCCCGAACTCATGCTGGAGACAAACAATATCCACTTTGTTTATATTCAGGAAATCGGCGGCCAGCCGGTAGTCGGTTATGGAACGCTGATTGATTTCAAATCGTACCTGGTCTGGATACGCGTACCCTTCCATCTGATCATTTATTACGGCGGCCCAAATCTCCATATCGGGCTGCTCGCGGGTCAATGCATTTAGCAGATCTGCGGTAAACACTGCGATTCCGCACTGGCGCGGAATATAATTCCCCACGAGCGCGACTTTTCCAATTTGTCCATGATATGGCATATTCTGCGACATGTCAGTCCTCCTTCGTCAAAGGATTCATTCCATTATCTGTAATTCCCGCCAACTCTTTTCCTAGCTTGCACCAGGTATTCTGGCTGGATTCTTGCACTTTCCAATGCTGAATAGTTGCCTTCACACCAGATCTTGGCATGACATCCGGCTCCTCCGTTGAGAATGGAGTACCAGACAAAAGAGAGAGAACAGTATCTCTGTCTTTTTTTTCCCGTAACACGTTGAAAAACATCCCAGTAAGGTGGTGTCTGCAGGTATGTATGAAGAAAGAAACTATCTCCGAAATCAAGAACCGTTTTCATAGTACCGGAGGCAATCTTTGCTGATGTACAAGCAATCTCTTTTAGTGCCAGGTCATAGCAGTTGCCGACAGGAAAAGAGAACAAACTGCGTTCTCTGTTTTTGAAAATGCCCTTCCCATCATCAATTACACGACCGAGGCTTTTTTCTTCATTGTATTTCCTTTCATTTTTGTATTTGGCAACACAGAAACGTACAGATTTGTTTTCGTTTTTGGTCTGAAAAGAAATGAGCCTAGCTGCCATTGCAAATCCTCCGGCATGTTGGGAATTCTTTGAATTCCCTTCATATGATACAATGGATTTTGATTTACTGCAAGGAATTAAACTGAAGCTATAAAAAACCATATTTGCAAATGTGAGCTAGGAACCTTCTAAATTCGCTTCCTTTTTGAGAAATAGTTAAAGATTCCCGATTCGCCGAAAATATTAGGGGGCTGTATGTACTACATCAATAGTACAATGGAAAAACTGATTTCAAAGATTACCCTATCATTTTATTGACCGGACCGCAGCAGTGCACGAAAACTACGGTGCTTCAGAAACTTATGAATGAGTCAAAAGATAAAAGAGAGTATATTCCCCCGGATGACCTGACTTTGCGAGCCTTGGCCAAGAATGATCCATCCACCTTCTTCCAGCTACATAAACCACCTCTCATGATTGACGAAGTGCAATATGCCCCGGAACTTTTCCCCCTATATCAAGATGATTGTGGACAAAAATAACAAACCCGGACTTTTCTGGCTTACAGGTTCAAAGGGGTCGAATTCGACCCCTTTGAAATCCAGAGTATTCATTGCGTACAAAAGATTCTTGGCATACCCGTACCTTGCGGTGTATGGTCAATGGTTACAACTCATCAAGACTCATGAGAGATTGTTCCTGACTAAGCAAGAAAGGGAAAATCTCGATACTTCTCTTTCAGTAGTGCGATGATCAACGAACAGACTACCCTTGCCCCTTTCTCATTCAGGTGGGTATCGTCAGAGATTCCCTCTGGGTAGTTCGGGTGTTCGCCTGCCTTAAGATGAAGAAACAGTTCCTTGGAGCCTTCCCTCCCCATCTGTTCCAGTAGAGAGAACGTTGTCTTGTTCATATCAATACAGGCATAGCCCCTCGCTTGGCACAGGGAGAGCATCGCATGGGGGTACTCCCCATGGGTTTGGAGGAGCGTACCATCGGAAAAGAATTTTCTTCGAGCAATTGGGGTAAGGAAAACCGGGGTTGCGCTCTTTGAATGCACCGACTCAGCCATACATGCAAGATTCCCCTGAAATGTGGACCAAGGCTCGATGTATCGCTCCTTGTCCTCCTTGCTGTCATTATGACCAAACTGGATGAATACAAAGTCACCTGCTTCCAGCTCGGCAAGACATTGGTCAAACACCCCTTCCTCAAGGAAGGACTTAGTACTCCGGCCATTCATGGCAAGATTTCTCACACTCCAGGAGGAATTGATATAGTTCTCAAAGTACATTCCCCACCCAGTCTCAGGACGTGTATCATCCTCCTTGGGGGCACAGGTAGAGTCTCCTAGGAGAAATACTGTATTCATTGCTTTTCCTCTTCCTCATTTCCCCAACCAGAGAGCATATCTTCGGTGGATATCTTGTCCTCAGTATGTTTCTTAGCGGAAGAATGCTGATTGAGAAGCCCTAAAATTCCCACAATTGCAAAGATTGCTGCCACTAGGTAGACAGCAACCAATATGATAATATCGCGCATCTTACCTCCCGGTACTCTTTCGTTGCCAGTACGAAATGGCAAGTTGGGTGCGGTCACGCAACCCAAGCTTTTCCAACGTTATAGATATACAGTTTCTCACTGTCCCCTCACTCAAACACAACCGTTCTGCAATCTCTTTGTTGCTGAGCCCCTGAGCAAGTTGCAACAGCACCTCATTCTCTCGCTTACTGAGAGAGGAGAAAACCTGCTGTTCTGAAAACTGTTTCAAGGCTTGCTCACTGATTACAGGCAATCCCTGATACACTGCCTTAATCGTCATGATCTGCTTTTCAGTCTCATCACTCTTGAGAAGGAATCCACTAGCCCCGGCCTCTAGGCAGCGATGAAGCGTTCGATAGTCTGAGAATGTAGTAAGCATCAAAATCTTGACCTTCGGGTACTTGGATCGGATACGCTGGGCTGCCTCGATTCCATCCATCACCGGCATCTGGATATCAAGAAGAATGACATCAACCTGGGTATGTTCGAGAAAGGAGAGAGCCTCTCCTCCATGAGAAAGGGCTCCAACAATCTGCAGTTGTGCATCACCGGAGAGCAGAATCTCCAAACTTTCCAGTACCAATGCATCATCATCAACCAACAGAATCTTCATAGCCCCATCTCTCCCCTCACCGGAATGGATATCAGCAACTTGAACTGTTCTCCTTTCTGAATCGACATACTTCCTCCGAGGCGTTCCACCCTCCGTCTCAAATAGCGTAAGCCATTTCCTGTACTTGAGCTCTTCTGTCCCATGATCCCATCATTCTCCATGGTGAGTTGCACCAGGGTACTGTTGCAATCAAGGGAGGCGTTGACCTTCGTAGGTTTGGCATGCTTGGCCACATTCGTCAAAGCCTCCTTGATCGCAGAGTGCAGTACCTGTTGCAGGGCAGGAGGCACCAAGGCAACATCCCCTCGTATTGTATACTGCACGGGATAGACAAATTCCTCAAAGAGCCTGGCAATGGACCGCTCTACTTGCTTTTGATCCGGTTCCAGTTGCCTGACCGCAAGCTTGAGCTGCGTCAATGCGGAGGAGAGCCGTTGTTCTATCTGTTCTCGGCTCACCTTTGCTTTCCCAATATCTTCTTTTTCAAGAAGCATATCGAGTGCTTTTACGCACAAGTGGGCTGCAGTCAATTCATGCCCCAAGCTGTCATGCAGGGTCTGGGCAATTTGCTCCCGCTCCTGCAGACGGGATAGGTGTTGGGCATCGGCATAATCCAGGAGTAGGTGCTCAGTTTCTGCTTCAAGGTGGTGGGAGCGGAGCCGATAGTCGTCTGCTTCTTTTCTGAGTTGCATCCTTTCAAGCTCCCAGACGCCTACGAGGGCTCCAAGGAGTAGCGAAAAAAGTGGAATAAGTAACTCAAGCCCCTGTAGTGCTACAGCCAAGTATACGGCAAAGGGGATACAAAAAAGTAAATTCCTGTGAGATGCGAAATAAAAAAGATACAGAGAAAGCAGGATCATTGCTGCCGGTAGCGAGAGGGAACATAACGCCAATAAGAACGCATCAATGAGCATCCACGCAGTACCAATCGAGAATCGCCAACGAAGCATCAGGGAGAACACTACCAGGAGGAAAACCAAAAGCAAGGGAGGATCCATTTCACCGTAACGCAAGGAGAAGACGAGGAACAACAACACAACGAGGACAAAACGAAACAGGTGCTTGCTCTCTATCGTTATTCTCCTGTCCACCAGTCCCTACAGCCTCCTTCTACTTCCTACCAAGAGAAATATCCCTGCAAATACCAAGAGTATCACAACAGAGAGCAACAGAGAAGCTCCCGCTTGCTCATAGAGGGAGGCAAGGCCATGGGCAAGCCAATATGTAGGAAACACACGGACCAAACGCTGCATGGCAGGGGGAAGAAAGCGGAGGGGAAAGGTAAGTCCACTGACCAGGCAGAGTATTGAGCCTACCCCGCTGAAGAGCGCAAAACTGGTAGTGTAGGAACGAAACAGGGAATTCCATGCCAAAGAGAACGAAAGCGTCATGACGCTATAGGCACTATAGAGGATAAAGAGCAACAGGTAATTGGTTGTATTACTCCCATACACGATGAGTGAAGCAATGATCAGGACCAAGCTTTGTGCAATTAGCAACAGAGAACCGGCCGCCAAGTGACTGGTGAGATAGTGCGCATGGCTGATGGGAGAGGAAGCAATTCTCACAAGCACCCCGTGCATCCGATCTTCAGCAACTGTGCGTACCAGCAAGAACGCTGAGTAGAAGTTAAGCAAACCAAACAAACTGAACGCCATCGGTAAGGATCCAGGCATGCTGGGAACCAGCAGAAGGACCAAAGGGAAGAGCAAGAGTAACGGTAGTGTAAATTTTTGACGGAGGTTCTCCTTCAGAGCAAAGGTAAAAATACTCATATGCTGATCCTCCTTACCAAAGGTTGCAAACAGAAAAACAACACTGCTATCAGGAGAAGCAAGACAGCGAGGCATATAATGAAGAGTCGAATTTGTCCCTCCATCACCGCAAGGCTGGCGGTATTGGCCAAACTCATGGGAGAACCATACATTCTCAGTAGTCGGAAAAACTCTCCCTTGGGCAGTGGGAAATAGAGTCCAACAGTCATGGGTACTATCGAGCCGTAGATGGTGGTGACCATATTCGCAGTCTTAACCCCTCCGGTAAGCAACAAAAGTACCGTTCCAAAGAGTTGATTGAAGACAACAGAGACCAGTAGAACCAGCAAGACAAACGGGAGAGAAGGGAATGAAGCTCCCAAAATGATGCTGGAAAAGACAAGCAAAATAGCTGTCTGTAGGAAACTTACCAGCGTGGAGCTAGTCAAAATGGAGAGGACAATAAATCGGATTTCCACAGGGGAAGAGAAGATACGATCCTGCATTGGGGAAAAAAGGTCCTCAGCCAATGTTTCAAAACTGAGTGCTGAACCATAAATCTGGAAGGTCAAGGCGAATCCAATTACCAACGCCGTAATAGGTGATTGCCCACCGGTACCCATCCCGGTCTCGATGTTGATATTCTTGTAGAGGTAGTCGAAAAAGAATATCAATGCCAAGGGGAAAAGAATCAGGACCGTATGGCCTACCAAGTCCCTGCTGCTGCGTTTCAATTGAAAGGCAATCATGACTGGACCTCATCACGCAGTTGCTTGCCCGTCAGGGTCAAGAACACATCCTCAAGATTTGGTTGCTTGGTATTGATCGTCACCAAGCCTTGCTCACTGAGAATCAGGACAATCTTGTCCAACACTGGAATTCCACCAGGCACTACAATCCTGTAACGATTCCCCTCAAGAGCCACTTCTTTCACATCAGGAAGTTGTTGTAGTTGCAGCTTCTTCTCTTCACTTGCAATGCGGACCTCAACCTCAATGAAATGATCACCCTGGATCCGAGCGATTAGCTCTGGGAGCGTACCTTGGGCGATCATATGGCCATTGTCCATGATGTAGATGCGTGAGGCCACCGCCTCAACCTCCTCTATGTAGTGGGAGGTATAGATGATGGTACTGCCGTCCCTGGCAAGCTGTTTGACAAACCTAAGGATAAAAGAACGTGATTGGGGATCGATACCAACGGTGGGCTCATCCATGATGATCAATCTGGGGCTGTGCATCAAAGCGCAACCGATATTCAGCCTCCGCTTCATTCCCCCACTATAGTGCTTGGGCTTGTCATCAAGCCGTCCTTCCAAGCCGATGATCTGGGCAACCTCTTCAATCCGATTTGCAATGGACAGCTTATCCATCCCATAGAGAGAGGCAAAAAAGGCTAGGTTATCCCTCCCGCTCATCTGCTCATAGATGGTGATCTCCTGGGTAACATACCCAATATTGCGTCGAATTTCCCGGTTTTTCCCATCTTGCTTTTGTGAGAAAACCGTAATAGATCCCTCATCAATGGGAATCAGCCCGATGATGGAGCGAATACACGTGGTCTTCCCCGCTCCATTGGGACCGAGCAGCCCAATGACCTCTCCCTCTTCCACCTGCATGGAGCAACAATCCAGGGCAAGGGTCGACCCAAACCGTTTGATGACTTCATCAACCTGTAACAGCATAATTATGTACCTCTAGAGAGAGTATACAATCATGAGAGTGCTACTGTTCAGTGACAAATGTCACAATACGTCTTACTTTACCAAAACATTCGGTTCAATGGTTACTTCAGTTTTCATCGAATTGGAGATAAGGCAGTACTTCTCCGCTTTTTCAAGCAGAGTTACCGTCTTTTCCTTGAGGCTTTCCTCTGCAACCACTACCGTTGGCTTGATATGGATACGTGTCATGAGAAAACCCTTCTCGGCCTTCTCCATGGTCCCAGAAGCTTCGCTCTTATAGCTCTTGAATACAAGCTTGGTTTTTTCTGCGAGGGAAAGAAAGGTAGTCATCAGACAGATTTCTGCAGATGCAGTGTAGAGATGCTCAGGTGACCAGATCCCCTCATGCCCTCCAGGGAAATTAGCTGGGGTTGCGACCTCAATGGTAGGCAGTGAAGGGGATGAGAGAGCTGCCCTTCTCTCTTTGGTCCACTCAACATGAGTGGTATACGTATGACTTTCGCTCATAATTGACTCCTCTTAGTTGAAAACAAATATACTCAGAGAACACAAATTCGACTACTGGGAATAAACAGTGTAACAACCACTACATCTCATATCGCAAATATCCTTAAGGAAATAAAGAAAACGAACTGTATCACAACTATGATTGTAGGGACCTTGCTCCCACTCTGCAAACGATTCCTGAAATACAGATAGGAGAAGAGGAATGCTATCACAAACCAAGCGATATAGTTCTGCAAGGGAATGGTACCGACTGCCCAATTCCAGTAATCAAATGCGATGGCAACCGGCTCCATGACATAGTCAAACAAGACAGTCAGGGAAGCAGTGATCAGAGCAGCTAGGGCATTGTTCGTGACTTTCTGTCTCACGACATCTGCAATTCCCAGGATGATGATGGTCCAGTTCATCCCGATAAGCAGCGGGACGCCAAGCAACTTCAGGCCAAGGGTATCCCCATAGGTATATACCCCAAAGACAAGCGAGGTAGCCACTCCCACGATCTCAAGGAACAATGTGACAAGAAAGGTAACAAGAGCCCACGATAAGAGAGGCATGTTCTTCTCTCGTATATCAAAAAAGAAACCAATGACGGCGATTAGGAGTCTGTCTTGCTGATGCAACTGAGGTAGAAACAGGGGTTTTGGGGCCAGCCAGGATTCTTGAAAATTGCATCAAAATGTGCATTCCAGTCTTTTGCAAAGTAGAGATTGTGGTGTTCCAATCCTTTCAGCTCCCTGCCGATTCCCAAATAGGCAATGAACATCGAGGGGGCAACCATCCGCTTCTCCCAATATGAGTCAGAATACGTACGATGCTTGTCTTCAAGGAGGTTTGTATCACTGTGGTGATAATCGGTAGAGGAAACAACCACATCTGCCATGAATGTTCCTTTATTGGTTTCAACACCAACTGCCCGATTTCCTTCAGTCAGTACCTTCAGCACTTCTGTATCAGTAATCAGCTCAACCCCCAGATCCCTGCAGAGAGAGGCAAAACCTTCTGCGGCTCCAGCCATGCCTTTCTGAGGAAAGAATACACCAAGATTAAGATCAACATGCGTCATGATGGAGTAAATTGCAGGAGCCTGGGCGGGATCGGTACCCAGGAATACCATGGCATATTCCAGGATCTGCTTTGCCCGATGATCTTTTACGTAGTTTGAAACGAAGGAGTCAAGTTTTCCCAGCACTCCAAGCCGCAATCCCTCTGTCATCAATCTTCTATTGAAGAACTGCCCGATGTGTTTGTAATCACGATAGAGGAAATCCTCCATAGCTACATTATACTTATAGGTAGACTGCTCCATGTAGGCTTTCAGGGCTTTTCCACCACCCTTCTCAAATGACTCAAAGAGTTTCTGGTTCTCGTCAAAACGTGGGGTAAGCTTAGCAGTTTGCCCGCCTTCAAAGTACACCTTATAATAGGGGTCAAGGGAACTGAGATCGTAGTAGTCTTCCCGTTTTTTCCCAAAAGGGGAGAAGTAATGCCCGAACACTTCAGGCATGAGGTACCAGGACGGTCCCATGTCAAAGGTAAATCCGTCTTTTTCCCAATATCGGGCTCTTCCCCCAAGTTGGGCATTCTTCTCGACCAAGGTCACATCCCAGCCGTCACGGGCCAGGAGGGCCGCTGGGCTGAGGCCACCGAAGCCTCCGCCTATGACTACTGCTTTCTTGTTCTTGGAAAAATCCTATGTGGTTTGATAGAGAAAAGCAAGAAAAAATTATGATTTAATTATTAAAAAAGAATCAATCTTATTAAGCTATAGTTGAGTTGCTCTTTTTGTACCCTGCTTCTCACTTTTTTCGTAATCTTGTATGCTGGGCGCGAGGAGAGTCCCATGATAATTGATCAGATCACCAACCTAGAACGTTACATTCCCAGCCTTCCAGCCCTTAAGACAGTTCACGAAATTCTGGAAAGCGGCAAGCTGCCAAGTATGGAGTATGGCAGTTATACTACTGACAATCCCAAGGTACGCTACAACTTGTTCACCTATACAACTGCAACACCTGAGAATTTGACGTTTGAGCTACATAAAAAGGAAGTGGATGTGCAGATTCTCCTTTCCGGATTTGAAACGATGGTAATTGCTGATACATCATCACTAAGAGAGACCAACGAGTATGATGCCAGAAAGGATGCTGCTTTTGTAGAAGGGACCCAGCTTATCACCTACCATGCAACTCCCTCTACCTTTGCTCTATTCTTCCCAGGGGAAGGTCATGCATGCAATCTTACCGATGGGCATGTTACCGATGTGGTGAAGGTAGTATTTAAGATTCTTGTATAGTTCAATGCTGTTCACTTTCTGAGGATGTTTGTTCCTAAATAGTCATTTTCACAATTCCTTGCAAATTCTATTTGACAGATTGGAAAAGTCATGTAACGATAAACCTGTAAGACAGCTTTACATGTTTACAGATTTTACAAGACTTGGCGTTCGTCAAGGTAGAAAGAAACATTGTTACACCGCACAGCGGTCCACAGGAGGAAACAATGAAAAAAAGTATTATCGCACTGTTGTTGGTAGCCCTGGTACTTCCCATGGCTTTTGCCCAGGGAACATCTGAAGAAAAGCCCGTTGAATTGGTCTACACCATGACAGCGGTTCCTACAGATGCTCATGCTGGGGCTATGCGCGTCTTTAAGGAGACCGTTGAACGTGTTTCAAATGGTCAGATCAAGGTATTAACCTACGATTCTGCTTCTCTATTCAAGCAGGAACAGGAAGTCTCAGCTGTGAAAAGCGGACAGGCAGATATGACAGCAACCGCAGCATCATGGCTTACTGATGGTAGTCCTTGGGTAGGTATGTTCACTGCAGGATATATCTTCAAGACCTACGACCATATGACCAGTGTTCTCAATGGTCCGATAGGCCAGGAAGTATTTAATCGCATTGCAAAAGAACAGGGAATTCGTCCCCTTGGTGCAGAGTACCTGGGAACTCGCCAGATCAACTTGGTCGAAGATCGTCCAATCAAGACCCCTTCTGACCTCAATGGCGTCAACCTAAGAATGCCAAACTCTGATTCCTGGATTTTCCTTGGCAAAGCAATGGGTGCCAATCCGACCCCGATTTCTTTCAGCGAATTGTACATGGCACTTCAGACCAAGACCGTAGATGGCCAGGACAACCCGCTTCCAACCAACAAGAACGCAAAGTTCTACGAGGTTACCAAGTCAATCACCATCACCAACCACTTGGTCGACTCTGTCTGGCCTGCAATCAACGAGGCAAAATGGCAGTCCTTGACCGAAGAACAAAAAGGTTGGGTCATGGAAGGAGTCAAAGCTGGTATTGAGTATTGTGATACCACCAACCTCAAGGCAGAGGCTGAACTTGTAGAGTTCTTCAAGAATGAAGGCCTCAGCATCTATCAAGCTGATATTGATGCTTTTGCAGAGCATGTACTCGCACAATATCTTGACAGCTCCTATTCCGATTCCTGGGATATGGACATGTTCAAGAAAATTCAGGCTGCCGGAAACTAAGTACCATCTCACGACCCGGGGCATGGTGCTCCGGGTCTCTTCTTTTGTTCAATGGAGGCCGACTACGTGAAAAAAATTGCGTTGTTTCTCAGGGATGTTATAGAAGTCTACATTCCCATCCTCTCGTTTATATTCCTATTCTTGGCTTTCATCCTGCAGGTCTTCTTTAGGTATGTGGTTAACCACCCCTTGACCTGGACACAGGATGTTATCGTCATTGGGTTTTGTTGGTCAGTAATCCTGGGTGCATGTTATACAATGCGCCGAAAAGGACACGTCCAGTTCACCATGCTCTATGATGCCTATAGCCCGAAAGTGGCTGCTTGGGCAAGAATGTTGGGTAATCTACTGATTATCTTCACGTTTGCTATCATGGTAATTCCTTCATTCAAGTATGCTTTTTTCCTCGGTTTCCAAAAGACTCCTGTGCTCAGGGTTCCCTACACATGGATCTTCCTCCCCTTCACATACTTCCTACTCTCCATCATCGGTTACACAATCAAGCCGGTAATTGAAGACTGGAGGGTGATTACCGGAAAGCTAGAGGATAGTCTCGACCATCGCTACGATCCTTTGCTTGGGGAGGTACAGAAATGAGTTTTCCTCTATTTGTAACCTTATTAGTTTTTATCCTAATTTTCTTCCTGCGCATGCCGATTGCCTTCGGTATGCTCGCTTCAGCAGCCTGTTACCTATTGGTAAAGGGGGCTGACCTGAGCTTGGTGGTCAATCAGGTAATGAATACCTACTATACCAACTACGTAATTATAGCAGTTCCACTCTTCATTTTTACCGCGAACGTGATGAACACAGGAAAGATCACTGACATGATTTTCAAGTTCGCTGGTGGACTCACGGGACGAATGAGAGGTGCGTTGGGACATGTGAATATTATCGCTTCTTTAATCTTCAGTGGAATGACAGGTTCTGCAATTGCAGATGCAGCAGGACTTGGAAAAATCGAGATCGAGGCCATGAAGGATGATGGATATGACCCGGAGTTCTCATGCGCAATAACTGCAGCATCTGCAACCATTGGCCCCATCTTCCCTCCATCGATTCCCTTGGTTATCTACGCAATGCTCTCCAGCACCTCAGTGGGGGCACTCTTTATGGGAGGAATGGTTCCGGCTGTCCTTCTATCGCTTTTCTTGATGATCTATGTCGCAATAGTCGCAAAGAAGCGAAATTACCCAAGAGGAGAAAAGGTCGTCTGGAAAACGTTCCTAGCCTTCACTGTAAGAGCAATACCAGCACTTCTCACCCCAATAATCCTTTTGGTTGGAATCTACACCGGTGTAACAACACCCACTGAAGCTGGAGCAATTGCTGGCCTGTATGCCATGATTATCTCAATTTTTGCCTACAGAGCCATGGGATTCAAGGATTTGATGAATGTCATCCGAAACACCATCAAGGATGTTGGGGCAACCAGTATCATGATTGGGGCGGCAGCTATCATCAGTTACATTGTTGCTCGTGAGCAACTTGCTGCAAATATCGGAAACTGGATCCTTGGATTTACTGCCAATAAGTATACGTTCCTCTTCTTGGTGAACATTGTCATCCTTATATTGGGGATGTTTATGGATACATCGACAATTCAGCTGGTGTTTGTGCCCATCATGATTCCTGTCGCTACCGCTTTGGGAATCGATATGGTTCACTTCGGCTTGGTAGTAACGTTCAATATGATGGTAGGTCTCTCTACCCCGCCCTTTGGGATGTTGTTATTCATAACCAGCGGTATTTCAGGAACCCCTCTTAAAGGTGTCATGAAAGAAATTCTCTGGCCACTGACCGTAATGCTGATTGTTTTGGTGATCATCACCTACTTCCCAGAAGTCACCCTATTCCTGCCGAAAGCAACCGGCCTTATGTAAGGAGAAATTTAAATGCAAGAACAATATAATGGTTGCTGGCCAACCATGATCACCCCATTCACTGAAGACAACAAGGTAGACTTCCAAGCAGTCAAGAATCTTACCAACTGGTACATTGACCGGGGATGTGATGGTATCTTTGCAGTCTGCCAGTCCAGTGAGATGTTCTTCCTTAATCCTCAAGAGAAGCTCGATATTGCTAAGGCAGTGGTAGAAGCAGCTGAGGGCAGGGTCAAGGTTATCGCAAGTGGGCATACCGCTGATGACCACCAAGCACAAATCCAGGAGCTTGGAGCGATGGCAGAGACCGATGTTGATGCTGTCGTACTCGTATCGAATAGGATGGCAAAGGAAGAAGAGGGAGATGATGTATTCATGCGCAATGCTGAAGATATCTTTGGCCAGCTTCCCTCAGTCACTTTTGGATTGTACGAATGCCCCTACCCCTATCTCAGGCTATTGAGTGACGACTTTCTTCATTGGGCTGCCCATGAGGACAAGTTGGTCTTCCTCAAAGACGTTTCCTGCTCTCTTGAGATTGAGAAGCAGCGCGTTGAGCTGGTAAAAGGGACCAAGCTTGCTCTCTTCAATGCCAATACCGCTACAGTGCTCGATTCTTGGATTGCCGGTTATGATGGGTACAACGGAGTAATGGCAAACTTTCATATTGATATCTATAAATGGTTGTATGAGCATTTCCGAGAGGATGAAGCTTTAGCTAGACGTGTGAGCGATTTCCTTACGATTGCAGCGATTGTGGAAGCAAGAGCGTATCCCATTAATGCCAAATATCATTATGCGCAAACGGACGTTCCCATGAGTTTGGTCACCCGATCAAAACCGGTCTCCTTGCTCAATGAGAATTCACGCCACGAAATCGCCAGCTTGATCCGAATGGAGAGGGCAATGCGAACTGAGTTGGGATTGAAGCAATGAACCGTGGAAACGAGTTTCGAAAGAGATTAGCGGAAGGCAGGGCCATTGGAGGCCATGTCTTCCTCAATGATCCTGCAATTACTGAAGCGCTTGCCCGTCATGGCTACGATTTCATCTGGATTGATGCTGAGCATGGGCCATTTGATAAACAGAACTTATTGATGCACATCAAGGCAGCAAAGAAGGCCAAGAAACCTGTGGGGGTTTCCATCGGCCCTGATCCAAAGATGATAGAAACCTACAAATCATTGGGAGTCGATTTCTTTAGTTGTGGGGATGATATTTCATTCCTGCAAATGGGTGCAGAACGTACAATTTCAATGCTACACAAGTAGCCATAGAAAGAAATAGTAAAAATAGGTATGCTTTACAGGAACGGAGGTTAGCATGGATATCTCAAACATTTCGCTTACTCGGACAAATCTTAGTTCACAGGTTGCTGACCATCTGGAAGAATATATACTCTCCTCGCCAAAGAGTAAGGTCTCTGA
>Ga0334900_1000690_pt1 | contig 45701 bp, 37 predicted proteins | sample GraSluR3_MG_2_FD_207231 | JGI IMG/M metagenome (GOLD analysis project Ga0334900, IMG submission 207231) | Sludge microbial communities from methane-producing bioreactor in Wageningen University, Netherlands - Granular Sludge_31_08-R3 | ecosystem: Engineered > Bioreactor > Anaerobic >... | reverse complement strand
CTCCCTGACTGAACTCGACTATATCGAACACGATACCCACAGCGGCCACTTTTTTCTGGGTCCCAAGCTTCTGTCCCTCTCCCGGGCCGCCGAACGCCGGCTGAATCTCAATCGCATAAGCACCCCCTACCTGGAAGAACTCTCTTCCCGAACACGGGAGACTGTAAAACTGAGCATAATACGTCACCAGAAGGTCTATGTGATCAATACAGTCCTGAGCCCCAGGATCATGAAGATAACCGTGGAGTCGGGCACCATATTCCCCCCTCATATCGGGGCCGCGGCGAAGCTTCTGCTCTCATCCCTTCCCGATGAGGAGATCGATGAGTATCTTGAACAGGAGCTTGAAGCATACACGGTAAACTCCGTTACAGACAGGGAAACCCTCAGGGAAGAGATCGCGGCAATCCGCTCCGAGGGGCTCGCCCGTGACCGGCAGGAGGAGACCATCGGTATCAGCGGCATCGCCGCAGCGGTGCGGGACTCTTTCGGCGGAATTATCGCCGCGGTGAGCATTCCCTACCTCTCGGCCCTCAGGACAGAAGGGGAACTGCTGCCTTTCCTGATGGAATGCGTTGACGGTATTTCACGCCGTCTTGGATTTTATAAAGATGATGAGCACAGCTCATCCGCACAACCAACCAAGGAGTAGGAGTTATGAAACAGGAACTCGCACAAACCTATGCTTCAATGATCCAGACCTTGAAAAAAATCAAGGTAGTCCCGGTCGTCAAGATCGAGGACGCAAAACAGGCAGTTCCCCTGGGAAAAGCCCTGATCGCCGGGGGACTCCCCTGCGCGGAGATTACCTTCCGCACCAGTGCCGCAGCGGAGGCGATCGGTTTACTGACCAAAGAAGTTCCGGAGCTTCTGGTAGGCGCAGGAACCGTCCTGACCCCCGAACAGGCCGACGCCGCCAAAGAGGCCGGAGCAAAGTTCATGGTCTCCCCGGGATTCAACCCGCGGGTTGTGGACCACTGCCTTGCCATGGACATGCCGATTTTTGCAGGGATCAACAATCCCACGGGAATCGAGATGGCCCTTGAACGGGAGCTCCCGGCGGTCAAGTTCTTTCCCGCTGAAGCATCCGGCGGCCTCGCGATGCTGAAGGCCATGGCTGCCCCCTACGGAGACATACTCTTTATGCCCACCGGAGGCGTCAACGCCAAGAACATCGCCACCTATCTGGCTTTTCCCCGGGTCCTGGCCTGCGGCGGAAGCTGGATGGTCCCCTCGGACCTGATCAGCTCCGGTGAGTTCGACAAGATCACCGCCCTTACCAAAGAAGCCGTCGAGGCCGTATCAGGACTCTGATTATCATTCCGGGAGGCTATTAATGGGTACTGTATACTGGGTCGGATTCGATTTGGGAGGAACCAAGATGATAGCCTCCCTGCTGGATGAAAACTATGCGATCCTCGGCAGGGTAAAAAAACGCACGGAAGCTCAGGAAGGAAACAGTGCGGTACTCAAGAGGATCGCCGCCACTATCGAAGAGGTGATTCTGACCAGCGGGGTACCCCGCTCCGCTATCAAGGGGATAGGACTCGCTGCTCCAGGAATTCTGGACAGGGAAGCAGGCATCGTCATCAGCACACCGAACCTGGGTTTTGAGAATATTCCCCTCCGGAGCTATCTTGAAGAGGAAACAGGATTACCGGTTTGCCTGGACAACGACGTCAATGCCGGGACCTTCGGTGAGTTTATCAAGGGTGCCGGCCGGGGATGCCGGAACCTGATGGGTGTTTTTCTGGGCACCGGTATCGGCGGCGGAATTATTATAAACGGGCAGATGTATCGCGGGGCTAATGGAAACGCGGGAGAGGTGGGACACATGATTTTGCAGACCGACGGCCCCCTGTGCGGCTGCGGGCAGCGGGGGTGTCTCGAATCCCTGGCTTCACGTCTGTCCCTTGCCAAGGACGCGGTTGCCCTTGCCTCCACTGGAAAAGCTCCGGCACTGCTGAACCTGGCCGGGACGGATATAGGCGCTTACAAGAGCGGGATTTTCGCAAAAGCCCTTAAAAAAAGGGACCCCGTAACAAAAGACCTTATAAAGCGAGGCGCTTTTTATCTTGGCATCGGTCTGTCGAACTGCGTGAACCTGCTGAACCCGGAGGCAATTATCCTTGGCGGCGGTCTTGTAGAAAAACTCGGCGCGCCTTTTATCAAACAGACCGTAAAATCCCTGCGGGACCACAGTCTTCCCGGACTGATCGAAGACGTCAAGATCATGGCCGCGGAACTTGGCGACGATGCCGCCCTGGTCGGATCCGCTGCTCTGGCTGCATTGGAGTTCAAAGACAGATGAATTACCGTCTGATGGCCGTTATCGACATCGGTTCCACCGCAATCCGGATGCTGATCGCAGAAATTGACGAAAAGCACAACTGGCGCATCGTGGAATCCGCGGGAAAATCAATTCCCCTCGGCCGCGACGCCTTTACCACCGGGCGCATCGGAACCAAGACCCTGCGACAGGCAGTGGCGATACTCAAAGGGTTTGTGGAAATCCTCAAGGGCTGGAGTATCGCTCCGGAAGATGTCAAGGCAATCGCGACCTCCGCAGTACGGGAGGCCTCCAACAGGGACACCTTTATCGACCGGGTAGCAATCCAGACCGGTATAATGATCAGCATCGCCGACGGTATCGAGGAGAACCGGCTTACCTATATCGCCGTTCAATACGCCCTGGCGCCTATCAGCGCCCAGATCAGCCGCTCCAATTCGCTTATCATGGAAGTCGGCGGAGGCAGTACCGAGCTGATGCTGCTTCAGCGAAACCATATGGTGGCCGCCCATTCCCTGAAGATAGGCACCGTCCGCACCCAGCAGCAGGTTATAACTTCCCTGGGACACCGGGAGAATACGGCCAGATACATTTCCGAAAGCGTGCAGACCCTCAAGGACCACCTGGACCGGGAGTTTGAACTGAAACGCATCAAGCATTTCGTTGCAGTCGGAGGAGATGCCCGGGTCGCGGCCAGCCAGATCGGGGAACAGAAACATGAGTTCTACACAATCGTGGGAAAGGCGGATTTTCACCGTTTTGTAGACCGTATTTCCGCCATGAGCGTAGAAGAGATCATGGACTCCCTTCAGATTCCCTATGCCACGGCGGAACTGCTGACCCCCGGCCTGATACTCTACAGAGAATTCCTGGAGGCTACCGCCGCAGAGGAATTGATCATTCCGTCCATCAGCATCCGGGAAGGAGCTCTTTTGAGCTACACCCTGCATCAGGGTCACGCCGTCAGGGAAAAGTTCATTGATCAGATAAAGGCCTCTGCTGTAAGTCTGGGTCGCAAATACCATTATGACGAAAAGCACGCCCGCCAGGTTACCAGAATGGCCCTGAAACTCTTTGACGATCTGAAAAAGGACTTCCAGTTAAAGCCCGAGGGTCGTCTGTTACTCGAGATCTCCGGTATCCTGCATGATGTGGGTACCTATATCCGAACCGCGGGACACCACAAGCACGGTCAATACCTGGTGGAAAACTCGGATATTTTCGGACTGACCAGGGAAGACATCCTGATAGTATCCAACGTTGTCCGCTTCCACAGAAAAAAGGCCCCCAATCCTTCCAATGAAAGCTACAACCGGCTGCCCAGGAAGGAGAGGCTTCGGGTACTCAAGCTGGCGGCAATCCTCAGGATTGCAGATGCCCTTGACCGGGGACACAACGACAGAATCAAGAGTATCCGCCTGGAGAGGGACGAAAACCGCCTGATCATCAACTGTAATGCCATTGGCGATATAGCGGTAGAAAGAACCGGGGTTGCCGAGAAAAAAGACCTGTTTGAAGAAGTCTTCGGCTTGAAGGTTACACTGCGCTAAGCTAGTACCGTATAATACGGATATTCAGAGATAAGGATCGGCACAGATGAGAGGCACAAAACAATCTCCCGAATACAGGTTTTTCAACAGGGATCTGAGCTGGCTGGAGTTCAATCACAGGGTTCTCTCCGAAGGACTGGATCCGTCGGTTCCTCTGCTGGAAAGAATGAAGTTCCTGTCCATTACAAGTTCAAACTTTGACGAATTCTTTATGGTCAGGGTTGCGACGCTGAAACGGGCAGTCCGCCATGGGGACACAGTAACCTGTCCCTCCGGTCTGCGTCCCTCGGAACAGCTGGAGGAGATCGACAGCAGGGTTCGGTCAATAGTGGAACAGCAGTACTCATGTCTGAAAAAGGAGCTCATTCCTTCCTTAAGAAAAGCAGGTGTCATATACGCTCCTCCGGAAGAGTGGAACCGGCAGCAGATACGGGCAATCGGTGATCTGTTCAAGGAGGAGATTTTTCCCGTAATCAGTCCCGTCAGGATTAGTGAGGAAGAACCCTTTCCTTTTATCTGCGGTCTGCGGCTGCACATCCTGTTTTCCCTTAAACGCCCCGGAGAAGCGGAGGAAAAGTTTTCCCTCGTACAGATACCGGAGTCGCAGCAGCGGGTAATATTTATTCCCGATCCCGGTTCCAGCAAAATATTCACCCTCCTGGACGACATAATTCTCTATATGGCGGAACACCTCTTCCCGGGCTATGAAATATCGGAAGCAGCAATCTTCCGAATTACCCGCGATGCCGATATGGGAGTGGATGAACAACGGGACGAGGATTTTGTCGAGGCCATGGAAGAGATAATCCAGAGCCGTCGTACCAGCCGGGTCGTACGCCTTGAAATCAGCACCCGTTCCGATAATCTGAGGAATCTGATAATTGAAAAACTGGAAATCGACAGGAAGGATATCTACTCAATCGACGGTCCGCTGGATATGAAGAGCCTGATGGACCTGGCCATGACCCAGAGCGATAAAAGGCTCCACGATCCTGAATGGCAGAGCTATCGTCCCGCGGACATAGACGAGGACGAGAACCTGTGGGACGCCCTGCAGGAGCGGGATATTCTGCTCCATCATCCCTACGAAAGCTTCGACATTCTGGTCCAGCTGCTGCAGATGGCAAGCCAGGACCCCAGGGTTCTCTCAATCAAGATGACCCTGTACCGTACGTCCGGAACATCCCCCATTGTAAAATCCCTGAAGGAAGCTGCCGCGAACGGCAAACACGTAACCGCGGTGGTTGAACTAAAAGCCCGCTTTGATGAGGAACGCAACATTCGCTGGGCGGAGGAGCTGGAACGTTCGGGAGTCATTGTTGTCTACGGTATAGCCCACCTGAAAATTCATGCCAAAGCCCTGATGATTGTCCGCCGCGAAGAGGACCGCATCCGTCGTTATGTGCATTTAGGTACCGGCAACTATAACGACTCAACGGCAAAACTCTATACCGACATGGGGCTTTTAACCTCCAATGAGGAGATCAGCCAGGATATCGCCCTGGTATTCAACGCCATAACCGGTTACTCCAACATACCCGAGCTGCGAAAGCTGGTTATGGCCCCCATTACCTTGAAAAGGAGACTCCTGAACCTGATTGAGCGGGAGGCTTCCAGGTCCAGCAAGGATTCTCCCGGGCTCATACGGGCCAAGATGAACTCCCTGGCAGACTCCGAGATCATCAAGGCCCTCTACAAAGCTTCCCGGGAGGGAGTCAGAATCGAACTGAATGTACGGGGGATATGCATGCTGGTTCCCGGTATAAAGAACGTGAGCGAGAATATCAGCGTGGTATCCATCATAGACCGCTACCTGGAGCATACACGGCTGTTTCACTTCCAGAACGGCGGCAATGAAGAGTATTACCTTTCCAGCGCCGACTGGATGCCCCGCAATTTGGAACGCAGGGTGGAACTGATGTTTCCGGTAACGCAGGAATCCCATAAACAGCGGCTCTCAGAAGTATTGTCAATCTATTTCAGTTCAAACACGAAGAGCCACAGGCTGATGTCCGACGGGGAATACAAGCGACTTGAACCGGAATCCGGAGAAGAAGCCCTGCGGGCCCAGGAGGAGTTCCACCGCATGGCGTATCGCAAGGCCGAAGCAGTTCCGGTCTCTCCGCGAAGGGAATTCACTGTGCGCAGAAAACCCCCGAAAATTGACTGAGAAACGGGCCGGGGCTGTCTATTCTGGACCCTTGTGTTTTTGACAGGCCGATTTTACCCTAAATCTGCGGATATTTCACTTTTTTTATTGGATTTCTTACCAGTCCTAGCATACAATGAGAATGGAGTAACTTACGAGGACATTTCAGCTTCTTCCATCGGGGGCCGCCTGCAATCATACGTCAGGCGGTCTTTTTTTATTCTGCATTATCGCTGTTGATTCCGTCATCTTGAACGGTCCTTGTCGCAGGTTCTTCAGAAACTGAGGTGTCTTTCTCCTGCCAGTGCGGAACCCATCCGGACATGTCATCTGCTGTTTCACGATCATCCCCGCTTCCAAAGGAAGAAAAGCGAACGATAAGCGTAGCAAAGACTACAATCTCCGCCAGAATCCTCAGAAAAACAGCATAGCTGACGGCTCCTGCCATAGCGCCGTATATAATGAATCTTCTTCCGGCATAGCGGATAAGAGTGTTGCTCCCGACGGCTGTCGCATACCAGAGGCCGGAAGAAGCCAGAGAAACAAGAATCAGGGAAACAAGATTCAAGCGTTTTCCTGCATAAATGATCTGACTCAAGGAAAAAAACAGGGCAGGCAGAATAATGACAAGCAGAGTTGTTCCCAGAGGCGGAAACTCACCGGTAAAATCAAGCAAATGATGAACTGTCCTGATCCCCAGGGACAAAACTGCGGAAATATAGATAAAGATCAGGGTTCCGAAAACCATTCCGAGCGAAATCAGGTGCCGGCTGAACCAGCGATAACGGGGCCTGCCGTGCAAAATCCGGATGATCCTTCCAAGGGATTCGAAGAGGAGAAAGACCGTCACAGAAAAAATCCCTACGGTAAAGATTCCCAGGGCCCCCTTCGACCTTCCCAGGTAGGAAATCTGATTACGTACTATCTGTCCAATCTGAGGTGGAAGAACATCAATCAGCTCAAGTTCCAGCAGCTCAAGCAGACCCGGAACCAGATCGACCAGAACCGCCGCGGACCAGAATACAAGAAACAGGAAAGGAAGCAGCCCGAGAAGAAGATTGTAAGTAAGTCCCTTTGCCAGCAGCGAACCATTGGAGGCGTTATACATCTGCAGGACCTGTTTTATTACACCAGGTTTATTCATAGTCGATATTCTACCCCGGAGATAACAAAACAGGAAGAAAAAGTTGCCTTGACCCCCGATAATACCCCGGTGTATAAAAGCTAGCGAGTCACGGACCGCAGCTTTTGCGGCCCGCCCGCACATTCCCGGGCAAGGAGCTCGATATTTGCATTCCCGCAGATTCTTTCAATCCGGGCCGTTCAGACCAGCACTGGTTCTCACGGCATTATTTTTACTATCTCCCTGCCTGATCGCGGGGGGTACTCCCGAAGAAACTCTGCCCGGCGCTTCTTCCGGTCCCGGTTTTCCCGTAACGGTACAAGATTCCTTTGACAGAAGGGTCACTATATCCCGGGAACCGAAAAGGATCGTCTCTTTGGCCCCGAACATTACGGAGATACTCTTTGCCCTGGGAGAAGGGGATCGCCTCGCAGGCCGTTCCAGCTGGTGCGACCATCCGACGGAGGTTACGGATATTCCTGATGCAGGCAGCCTGATGGAGCCGAATATCGAGAAAGTCGCGTCCCTGCGTCCCGATCTTATAATCGCCTCCGCACATTTTCAGCGGGGGAGCCTCAATAAACTCGACCGCCTGGGTGTTCCGGTCCTGATACTCTTTGGTCCGGAGAGTTTTGACGGTCTTTTTTTCACCATCGACAAGGTCGCCGAACTGGTAAACGCCGAAGCAAACGCCGCCAGGATAAAGGCAGACATACGCAGGAGAATCGAGACGGTAAAGGAGAAGACAGCAGGTCTGGAAAAACCGAAGGTCTACTATGTCATCGACTTCGGCGCCAGCGGGGACTATACCGCCGGAGGAAACACCTTTATCCATCAGCTGCTGAGCCTGGCGGGGGCACGAAATATTGCTGAAGATCTGGAAGGCTGGGCCTACAGCGCAGAGATGGTCATACAGGGAGACCCGGACCTGATTATCTGCCCGGATTTTCCGGGTTTCAGGGAGAGACTTACAGCAAGTCCCGCGTACCGCGAGCTCAGGGCCGTAAAACAGGACAGGGTATATCAGATAGATGTTGACCTTATCGACCGCCAGGGGCCCCGCCTTATCGACGGTCTTGAGACCCTGGCCGGGATCATTCATCCCGGGGCATTCCGATGAACACAGCTTCACGGAAGCCCTTTCTGGGCCCCTTGAGTCTTGCCCTCCCCTTCATGCTAGCATCGGTCATTCTTGTTTCCGCTTCCTTTGGATCAGCCAGCGTGAGTTTCAGGGATTCAAGCGGCATTATTCTGAACCGGCTCTTCCCTTTCCTGAACTGGAGCTACCCTGAGACCATGGAGCTTATAGTTCTCCAGATTCGCCTTCCCCGGATAGTCCTCGCCCTGCTGGTGGGTACCGGCCTGGCCGCGGGGGGAGTCGTTTTTCAGGGGGTTTTCCGCAATCCCATGGCAGACCCCTATGTCCTGGGGGTCTCCTCCGGGGCCGCCTTTGGAGTAACCATGGCCATGATCACCGGTCTGGCCTCCCTGCCCCTGATAGGGCCGGGTCTGGTTCCGGCCTCGGCCTTCCTCGGCGCCCTTGCCGCAACTCTTCTGGTGCTGGGAGTCGCCGGAGGACTCCGGGATGCCTCCCTTATCAGTCTGCTTCTGGCAGGTATTGCAGTCAGTTTTCTCCTTTCCGCCGGGATCTCCCTTATGATGTACCTGAACCGGGAACAGGTGGAATCCATAGTAATCTGGACCTTCGGCAGTTTCTCCGCCGCCGGCTGGGAACAGATATACCTGTCGGCCCCCATCATCCTGCCCGGTTCGGTTCTGATCTTCCTGTTTAACCGCGATCTGGACCTCCTGAGTCTGGGAGAGGATGCCGCCGGCACCCTGGGTATGCACGTTCAACGGACACGCCTTTTTCTGCTGGTAAGCGCTACCCTGATCAGCGCGGCTGCGGTAATGGTGAGCGGGATAATCGGATTCGTCGGGTTGATTGTTCCCCACGCCGTTCGCATAATTTCAGGACCACGCCACAGAATTCTGCTTCCCTGGGCCATGTTCTGCGGGGCCCTCTTCTGCGTTGTAAGCGATACCCTTGCCCGGACCCTTCTTGAACCGACGGAGATACCTGTGGGGATCATTACCGCTCTCTTCGGAGCCCCCTATTTCCTTTATCTGCTGCGCCGCAGAACGGGAGCTCCGGCATGAAAGGACAGCTCGAAGCCAGGGGAATCTCCTACTCCTACGGAGAACGCCAGGTTCTCAGAGAGGTCTCCCTCTCGGTCCGGCCCGGGCTTTTCACCGCCATTATCGGTCCCAACGGATCGGGAAAAACCACCATTTTCAAGAATCTGCTGCGCCTGCTTAGTCCTCAGAAAGGGTCTGTTTTATTGGACGGAAGAGAGATACAGGAATTTTCCCGCCGGGAATACGCCAGAGCCGCGGGCAGTGTTCCCCAGAATCCCGCCCTTGATTACGAATACACCGTGGAGGAGCTGGTTCTGATGGGGCGATATCCCCACCTGGGACGCCTGCAGCGCCTCAGTTCCCGGGACAGAGAGATTGCCCGGGAAGCAATGCGCCGGGCAGACGTGCTGAACCTCCGGCATCAGCGTATTACCCGGCTCTCCGGGGGAGAGGCCCAGAGGGTTGTAATCGCCCGGGCACTGACCCAGGAGCCGCGTATCCTCGCTCTGGATGAGCCGACCAACCACCTGGACATACGCCACCAGACTGCCATCCTCGGCCTTCTCAAGGAGCTGTGCAGGGACAGGGAAATAGCCGTGGTTGCAATCCTCCACGATCTCAATTTCGCCCTCAGTTATGCGGACATGGTACTGCTTCTTCATGAAGGGGCAGTCTACAGTTCCGGCCCGCCTATGGAGGTCCTGACCCCCCGGGCAATAGAAGCAGTGTACGGGATCGAGGCGACCATTACCGAGAATCCGTTCAACGGAAAACCGCACATCGTTTACCGGACATAAGGATACGCTTGTCCCTTTTTGACGGCAGAGCTATATTCTACAGACAAGGAGTTTATCGAATGAAGTATTTGCTCTATGGAACAGATCCGGAAAAAGCCGACAATCAGCTCATAGAAAAAATTCAGTCCATCGCGCCGGAGTATGAAGTCGTCTGCGGCAGAACGGAACAGGAGCTTGCCCCCTACCTTGCGGAGGCGGAGATCGCTTTCCGGGAAATAGATACTGAACTGCTTCTCAGAATGCCGGAGCTGAAATGGTATCAGGCCTGGACCGCCGGGGTGGACCATCTGCTGGAAGACCCTCGAATCATGAAAAGCTCCTTTCAGCTCAGCACTGCCAGCGGAATCCATCCGGTCGCGATGACGGAGCACATATTCGCGCTTCTTTTAAGCCTGTCCCGGGGGCTGCAGTACTCCCAGGAATTTCGCAGTCAGCATAAATGGAAAAAGGTTCCCTCCCTGCGTCTCTTTGAGCTGGAGGGAAAAACGATGCTGATTCTCGGAGCAGGTGCAATCGGTCGCCGCAGCGCCACCATTGCCCGGGCCTTCGGCATGCGGGTAATCGCCGCGAAACGGCGTCACCTCGACCGGCTGGGTCCCTTCGACGAGGTCGTTCCCTGGGAGGGATTCCGGGAATATCTGAAAAGCGCCGACATTGTGCTGAATATTCTTCCCCTGACTCCGGAGACGGAGGGACTCTTTGGTCCCGAAGAGTTCAGCCTGATGCATCCGGAGTCGGTCTTTGTGAATGTCGGACGGGGAAAGACGGTCATTACGGAAGCGATGCTTGAGGCCCTCGAAAAGGGGACGATCGCCGGGGCATGCCTGGATGTAATAGATCCGGAACCTCTGGAAGAAGATTCCCCTGCCTGGAAAATGAAAAACCTTATCCTTACCGGACACTACGCAGGGGTTACCCCAAAATACGAGGAACGGGGAAATGCTCTGTTTCTGAGCAACCTGGAACTCTTTGTCAGCGGGAAAGAACCGGCAAACCTGGTAGACCGGGAGCGGGGGTACTAAACCCCGCTCTAAACCGGAAGGATAATATACTCGGATTCGAGTTCCGGAATATGCTTCGCGGACTCCTTCCATCCCTCCCTGCTGGTGACCAGGACCGCATTCGCCCGACTCTCGAGAGCAAGCATAAGTCTCCCGGCAGCCCTGCGGATATCCTCCGGACCTGCAGAAAGCAGAATTTCCCGCTTTCTCTGCCGCTCATCATCGCTGATACTGTAGAGCCTCCGACGAAAAGCCATCATGCCCTCCTCCCCCGGGGCAAGGGGGCGAAGTTCCCGGCCGCCTAGGCTGATTACCGCTTTTTCAAGGAGCAGGGGGTCAGTGCCTTCCTGCAGTTCGGCCAGGGATACCCTGAAAGCCTGGAATGTCCGGTAGGTATGGGGGTCCCGATAACTTGCCATGGCAAAGATGCCTTCGGTTGCATTTACCGAGGCGAAAGCACCGTAGGCCCCGCCCTGCATCCGGATCTTCTCCCAGAGGGATTCGACCTTCAGGATGTGGGCAATGAGGTCCTCGTAGGGGTGTTCCCCGTCACCCAGCCGGGAGGATGGAAAGACCAGGGCCGCGTAATTTACCGTCGTCGGAATTACCAGGGCCTGGTATTTCGGTACAGATACGGGAACAGGAAGGTCACGTTTTTTCCTTTTCTCTCCGGAGGAAAAGGCTGTAAAGAAATCCGCCAGCACCGGTTCAATCCTTTCAAGAACCCCGGTATCCGCGGTCACATTCAGCAGCATGTGTTCCCTGTTCAGAACCTTTTTGCGCAGTTTTGAGATCCGCTTGGCCAGTTTTTTCCAGGAGTCATCGAAATCGCTGCTCAGGGAGTTTACGTACAGAAACTGCTCGATCCCCCGCCACGACTCTTCCAGGGAGAGAACCCCGGAGAAAGCGCGGGACGCTCGCAGGGAAGCAAAGGAGTGCCCCGATGAGACTACCGCAGAACGCATATCGTTCCGAAGTTCCAGGAGCTCCTCCTTGAGCCGCTGACGGTCGTCCAGGATTCCGGTGTTCAGAAGCCGGCTTACGATCTCCAGGCTGCGGGGGAGCTCAGCCTCCAGGGTCTTGATCCGGAAATAGAGATACGTGGCCGGATTGTCGGGATCAGCAATCCTGTCCGAAGCCTCCAGGAAGGAGTAAAAGCCCCCGGAATGGCGCGCCAGCAGGGTGGCCACCCGGTCGTATGAAACCCCGGGATACCCGGTATTGCAGATATACTTGGAAAAATAGGGCAGGAGCAGGTACTCGTCCTGTTCCAGCCCCGAGACATCCACGGCAAGATCAAGGTAGACCACTCCGTTGCAGAAAGTCTCGTGCAGGGACAGGGGGACCGTTCCGGCCTTGCTGCTGTTCAGAAGGCGGTCCTCCAGGGAGTATCGTTTTACCTTCCGGGGCAGATCGTCGATGGTAACGCAGGGAACCTTTGCAAGCTCCTCCGCCGGATCAGGGGTCTCCTGAAAGACGGTCATCCGGCGATACTCCTCGCTTATGGAAACAATTCCGTCGCTTCCCAATTCGGAAACTCTGCGGGAGAGCCACTGCTTCTCGTCCTCTTCGTTATGCAGATAATACTGATCATCGGGACGAATGGTAACCACCACACGGTTGGTGTTTTCCAGGAGTTCCTCTTTGATAAGCCGGGAAAAATAGTCCGGCTCCCGCTGCAGACGGGTCTTGAGGGAGTCTATGACTTCCTCGTAGCGCAGCGTCGTCTCCGGGCGGTGCCCGTGGAGCCATCCCCTCAGAGCCCTTCCCATCAGCCTGAGCCCGAAGGGAACCCCCCCCCGGATCTCCCGGTGGCGAAAATCGATCCTGGCAAGGGCCGCCTCACGGTACTCTTCAGGGATTCCCTCGGCGGCGAGGTTTCTCAGCAGGCCGAAGATCGTCTCCTCCAGGGCCTCCCTCTTGTCCGCATCCATCCCCCTGAGACCGGCGGAAAAAACCAGGTCCCGCAGCTCCGAATCCAGCCCGCAGGAAGGGGAGAGGTCCTCCCCCAGACGCGAGTCCATCAGGGCCTTGTAGAGGGGCGAGCCGGGGTTACCCAGCAGTATTTCGGCGAGGACCTCCCAGGCGAGGAGATACTCGGGGTTGTCGACCTTCCTTAAACGCCAGCTGACCAGTACGCTGGCCCCGTTTTCTCCGGAAGCATCATCCCCGGAGCCGGCTGGAGCATTAACCGCCAAGGTCCGAGGAGCATCCCAATCAGGTTCTTCACTTATGGAGGCATCGACCTGCCGCGGTCCGTCAAAGACGGACAGAAACTGTTCCTGCAGAAAGACAAGCTGTTCCTCGGTGGGGATATTTCCGTATAAAAAGATCCTGCAGTTGGAGGGGTGATAATAATCGGCATGATACCTGCGGAAATCTTCGTAATTCAGTTCCCGGATAGCCTGGGGTTCCCCGCCGGAATCATAGCCGTAGCTTGAATCGGGAAATAGCCCCCGGTAGGACCACTCCCCGACTACTGATTCAAAGGAGGAGTAGTTTCCCTGCATTTCGTTGAATACAACCCCGGAAAGTTCGAGACCATCATCAGCAGGCTGAAGGCGCACCCCTTCCTGCAGAAAAATCTCCTTTCGCAGCAGAGGGAAGAAAACTGCATCTCCGTAGACGGTCATCAGGTTGTAATAATCCCTGGGAACCGTGCTGGCCCCGGGATAGACGGTCTTGTCCGGGTAGGTCATGGCATTGAGAAAGGTATTCAGGCTGCCCTTCAGCAGAACAAGAAAGGGGTCCTTGATGGGAAAGCGCTTCGATCCCGCGAGAACGGCATGCTCCACAATGTGGGCGACCCCGCTGTTATCCTTCGGCGGGGTCTTGAAAATGAAGGAGAAAAGGTTCTCCGAATCATCGTTGTGGAGGTGAAAAAGCTCCAGCCCGGTAGCCTCGTGGCGCGCAGTGATTCCCCTGCCGCGGAATTCAGGCAGATCACTGACCGATTCGATACGGAAGCCGTGGATGCTCTGACCGTGGTGTATACTCATCTGCAGCAGCGATCAGGACAAAAGGTCGGCAAAGGGGTTGTAGGAATCTCCGGAACCGCTGTCGTTTCTGCCGCCCCGGCCGCCGCCGCGGTTTCCGCCGCCACGATTGCCTCCGCCCCGGGGTCCGCCGCCGCGGTTGTCGTTCCTGGGAGGACGACGGTCGTTGTTCCGCTGGGCAGGGGCCCCGCTTTTCATGGTAAGGGCAATCCGCTTGCGGTCGACATCGACCTCCAGGACCTTGACCTTGACCTGCTGATGAACCTTTACAACATCCGCGGGGTTCTGGATAAAATCGTCGGAGAGCTCCGAAATGTGTACCAGTCCGTCCTGGTGTACGCCGATATCCACAAAAGCCCCGAAATTGGTTACGTTGGTAACGATACCGGGAAGCTCCATACCGGGTTCCAGCTGGGAAATCTCCGTTACGCCCTCCGCAAAGGTGACAGCTTCAAACTCCTCCCGGGGATCCCGGCCGGGTTTCGCAAGTTCCGCCATAATATCTTTCAGGGTGGGAAGTCCCACATCACCCTCGACATAGCTGGAGAGATCGATCTGGTCCCGAAGGGAGGCATCCTCCATAAGCGCCTTGATGTCCACTCCAATGTCCTTGGCCATTTTTTCCACTATGGGATAACGTTCGGGATGGACCGCGCTGGCATCCAGAGGATTCTCTCCCTCCTGGATACGCAGAAATCCCGCGGCAAGTTCATAGGTTTTGTCTCCCATGCCTTCGATGGATTTGAGCTCGTCCCTGGATTTAAAGGCACCGTGGGTTTCCCGGTACTTGGCAATGGAACGGGCAATCCTGCCCCCCAGGCCGCTGACATACTGCAGCAGATGGGGAGAGGCGGTATTCACCTCAACTCCGACGGAGTTTACCGCAGAGACAACTACATCGTCGAGGCTGCGCTTCAGGAGCTTCTGGTCAACATCGTGCTGGTACTGCCCGACCCCGATGGCTTTGGGATCGATTTTTACCAGCTCCGCCAGGGGATCCATGAGGCGGCGCCCGATGGAGATCGCCCCGCGAACAGTTACATCGTAATCCGGGAATTCCTCCCTGGCAGCTTTCGAGGCTGAATAGACCGAAGCGCCCGATTCGTTAACCATGACAAGGGGAATCTTGAGTCCCAGGGAGCGGACAAAACCAAAGGCTTCCCTGCCCCCTGTACCGTTGCCGATGGCAATGGCCTCGATCTTGTACTTGTCTACAAGCTTCCTGACCGTTTCGGCAGCGTCCTGCTTGCGGTTGCGGGGAGGAAGGGGAAAAATCGTCTCGGAGTGCACCAGGTCTCCCTGGGCGGTCAGACAAACCACTTTACAGCCGGTTCGCAGGCCCGGGTCGATGGCCAGTACCGGTTTCTGTCCCAGGGGAGCAGCCAGCATCAGGTCCTTGAGGTTCTGGGCAAAAACCTGCACCGCCGCTTCGTCGGCCCGTTTTTTTATCGTTTTTCTAAACTCATTCTCCAGGGAAGGAGCGATAAGGCGTTTGTAGGCGTCCCGAATGGACAGCTTCAGCTGCTCGGTGTCGTCATCCCTGCCGTTGGTGAATCCCCGCTCCAGCATATCGATGGTGGCCTCTTCGTCCGGGTGGATATGCACTGTAAGGTATCCTTCGTCGGCACCCCGCAGGGCAGCCAGAACCCGGTGGGAAGGGGCGGAGAAGGCCTTTTCTGACCAGTTGAAATAGTCCTTGTACTTGTGAGCATCACGGTCCCGCTCCTTGCCCTTGACGATGGTGGAGGAGATTGTCGCCTCGTCCTCGAAGAGGTGACGCAGATCCGCCCGCACATCCGGGTCCTCACTGATCCATTCCGCCACAATGTCCCGGGCACCCTGAAGGGCAAACTCTATCGTATCTACCCCCTTCTCCGGATTAACCGCCTTTTCGGCTTCCGCCATGAGGTCGATATGGTCCTCGTCATAAATCTTGTGGGCAAGTTCCTCGAGTCCCTTCTCCTTGGCGATGATAGCCCGGGTTCGCCGTTTGGGCCTGAAGGGAAGGTAGAGGTCCTCCAGATGGACCATGGTATCGGCGGCATTGATCTCTTTTTCCAGTTCAGGAGTAAGCTGATCGTGCTCCCGCATGGTATGAAGAATCGCATCACGACGCTTATCGAGCTCTCTGAGCTTTTCGTTACGGTCGCGAATCGCGATAATCTGCACCTCATCGAGTCCGCCGGTCGCTTCTTTACGATAGCGGGCGATAAAGGGCACCGTCGCACCTTCTTCGAACAGCCTGAGAACCGCTTCAACCTGTCGCGGTTCGATGCGCTGTTCCAGTGCGATTACCTCCGGGTAGCTTTCTGGCATAATTTCTCCTTGAACCGGCACATCTTTTAGACGCCGGTGTATTTAGTACCTGCACAAGTAACCGCGTTCCCGCGATTTCGGGCGGGGCGGTGGTGCAGAGTCGTGTTAATAGTCATTTACGTTGCTGAACGAAAAGACATGGGATAACATCAATGATAGCAAAGAAGGGAAATAATGGCAAGTGCGGGACGCAGAGGACGCCGAGGGCGCAGAGAGGAGGACCACGCAGAGGACCACGCAGAGGGCGCAGAGAGGAGGGGCACGCAGAGAGGGACCATGCGGAGGCCGCCGAGGGTGCAGAGGTAGAGAGGGCGCGGAGTTGTTGTGGGATGCGTTTCAGGTATCGGCTATGAAAAAGCCCGGCGGGGTGTGCCGGGCCGATAAGTTTTATGTAAAGTTTGTTTTAGAACTTCATGTAGCTTTTGAAAATAACAGAGAAGGTTTTTGCAGCTGCGTCATTTTTCCCCATCAAAGGTAGGGCATAACCAACCTCAAGTTCCAAGGGTAGGGGACCACCAGTCCAGAAAGCGGAAACATTGGGACCGATTGTGAGAAGATTGCTTTCATCATCCTGGCCAACACCATCCTCTTCAGATTCCGGCATCATATTGTATGTAAAAGGAAGAGCTGCACTTAATGTAAGAGTATCATTAACCTTGTAATCATAGTGGGGCTCAATTTCCAATGTCAAATCATACCCATACTTGTATTCTTTCTCTGCCCCGCCAAATTCTTTCTTATCAACTGGTGCATAGAATATTGTCTCATTGTAGAGATTAATCCAAAATGAATCGGTTATCAAATAATCATAGTAAAGCCGAAACCCGTAACCAAAAGCCTGATTTGAGGGAGGTGCCAATGTGTATTCATCTCCATCCATCATAGCTTCAAGTTCATCATCAGCATCATACTGAGTAACCGGGACCAGAATACCAGCAGCGGCTGCAAAACGCATTGAATCGTTTGTTACAAATGCATTAGGACCGATGATCTGTACTTTAGCGCCAATAAACAGATCAGCCAATCCGTTTAAATTTGCATCATCAGCATTTTCAAGAGAAGAAGAGAATACCCAAGCCGGAGTCCACTGCAACGCAGCAGTAATCTGGTCAGTGATACCGTACTCAAGGGCTATTCCAGTTGCCCACACCGACGTTTCACCTAAAGGTGCATCAACCGTATCGCCATCTTCGTCATACATTTCATCAAACGAGTTGTTCGCCAAGACCAGATACGTCCTCAAAACCCCCGCGGGAAGGACTTTTGCGTCGTCGGCAAAGGCGGGGATTACGATCGCCAGAGCCAGAAGTAGAAGTGCGAGTTTCTTCATGCTCAATCTCCTAAAAAAATTTAGTTTTAATTTTGTCGGCCCATGACCGAACCTATCAGACAGCTTACCCCCTAGTTGAAACTAATGCAAGAAAAACACATTAAAAAAATGCTATAAACAGGGGGGAAATTGGTATATTCTCTATCCACGTCATGATTAATCTATCCACAGCCGGTCTGCGGGCCGACATTCTGCATGAAACCCGGAACTTCTTCCGCAGCCGGGGTTTTCTGGAGGCGGACACGCCCCTGCTGGCGGAAAAGGTGATTCCCGAGCCGACCATCGAGCTTTTTCCTGTCCGCTTTTCCAATCCCTTCGGCAGGGACAGGGAGCTCTACCTTCTGCCGTCGCCGGAATACTGGCTCAAGAAGCTTCTGAAGATGTTTCCGGAGACTCCGGTTTTCCAGCTGGCCAGGGCTTTTCGCAACAGGGAACAGTCCGGGCGGCTCCATAATATCGAGTTCACCATGCTGGAGTGGTACCGGCCGGGCTGCGATTACCGGGATATCGAGGCTGAGACCCGGGAGTATATTACAGCCATGGCGGATTTTGCGGGCGTCGCTATTCCCGGTTTCCGCAGCATGACGGTGGAAGAGGCCTTTACCCGTTTTGCGGGGCTCGATCTGGCTTCGGTATGCGACGACACGGAGGAGCTCCGGCGGGTGTTGTCGGAGCGGGATATTTTCTGTTCCCCTTCGGACGACTGGAACGATCTGTTTCAGCGCCTCTTCATTACCCTCATCGAGCCGGCCCTGCCGCAGAAGGAGCCGCTTTTTCTCTACGACTACCCTGCGGGGATTACCTGTCTGGCCCGGGAAAAAGAGGGCAGCCCCTATCGTGAGCGCTGGGAGCTCTACTGGAAGGGGATCGAGCTTGCGAACTGCTACACGGAAATGACCGACCCGGAAACCGTAAAGACTTTTCTCGAGGAGGAGGAGGCGGTAAAGGAACGGAGTGCTGCAGTCAGGGTAAATCCGGACACCGAATACTGGCGTACCTTCCAGGCCCCCTACCCTGCCTCCTCCGGGGTGGCATTGGGATTCGACCGGCTCCTTATGCTTCTTGCGGGAAAGAATCGCCTGGAGGATGTTATCTACTTCCCCTTTACTCCATGACCAAGCTTTTCGGTATGCGGATGCAGAAGCGGGGTGTGGGAGATTTTCGCAGATGCAGGCTGCCGCCGATCTGATCGGTCAGGGCGCTGATGAGCCTCAAACCCAGGGTTTCCGGGTTTTCCAGATCTATATCCTCGGGAAAGGGGGGACCGTTATTCTCCAGGCAGAAGAGATACCCCCCCTGCTCTCCGTCGGGGCCAAGATCTATGCTGAACACAGCCTCCGCAGAATCGGCAAAGCCGTATTTCATGGCGTTGGTGGCTGCTTCGTTCGCAATGAGCCCGAGGGGTATCGCGGTTTTGGCGGGGAGTCGGATCTCATCCACGGTGTTCCGGATTATAACCTCCCGGCCCGAGAATCCGTCAAAGATACTGCCCAGCAGGTCGCTGCAGTATTCCTTGAAGGAGATGCTGCTCAAATCGCTGCTCTGGTACAGAAGTTCATGGACAATTCGTATGGCGTCAATCTGTCCTTTTATATCCGAAAGATCGGTTCCTGATGAGGCCTCCTTCAGGCTGACCAGGGAGCTGATCATCTGCAGATTGTTCTTTACACGGTGGTTAATCTCCCGTACCAGAAACTCCCGCTCCTTGAGGGTCTGCTGAAGCTCCTGATTGAGACCGTTCATCTCCTTTTTTACCCTCAGCGGCTCCGTCACGTCCCGGCAGAAGCAGACGAGCCGGCCGCCGTCGGATTCGATGTAGGACGCGGAGATATCCACGGTAAAGACGCTTCCGTCCCTGCGGCGGTGATTTGTCTGGAAATGCTCCGATCCGACGGATAAAATCCGTTCGATTCTTTCCCGTGTTATTTCGGGGTCCTCATCCGTGTCGATATCGGAGATTCTCATCCCCAGGAACTCCTCCCGGGAGTAGCCCGACATGGCAAGGTAGGCCTCGTTCACATCAACTACCCTCCCCTCCATATCCAGGACCCAGAATCCATCCAGACTGGTATGCAGAATGGTGGACAGGTAGTGGCGCTCCCCGGTAAGGCGTTTTTCCGCCTCCTTTACGCGGGTAATGTCCTGGGCGGATCCGTCGATCAGAAAACTGCCGTCCGGCCGGGAATCCCGGGCCCTGGCGTTAATGCTCAACCAGCGGATCTTCCCCTTTATGGTTTTAATCTGCAGTTCAAAATCATCCACCTTTCCGCTTTCTGCCAGGGCCTTCAGCAGTTCCCGGCGCCTTGCAGCATCCACGTAAAGTCTGCTTTCAAGGTCGGAAAAACAGGCAAGCGCCTCTTCGGGAGACGATGCTTCGACTATGTCGGCCATCTTCCAGTTGGCCTGCAGGGCTTTTCCGGAAGAACTTGTCAGAAAAATACCCACCGGGGCCTTCTCAAAGAGTTCCCTGTACAATGCCCCCCGCTGCACGGTTCCCTGCCGGGATTCCAGGGCGTTCAGCACCTCGGAATAGATAATGATACCTCCTACCGAAGCGTCGCGCCTGTACCAGGGGCGGCACTCCCAGCGGGTATAATCGACGGAGCCGTCAAGGCGTTCAAAAACATCGTTATCGCTGCTCAGCACCTCTCCTTTGAGTGCCCGCTGATGAACATTTCTCCACTTTGACGGGATATCCGGAAAAACCTCATAGTGGTGTTTTCCGATAATGTCCTTTAGCTGTACCCGGTAATCCTTCAGGTAGCGCCTGCTTACATACATGTAGTGAAGGGCATTGTCGAAGACCGCGATGGCATTGGGATTATGCTCGATAATGTATCTGAACAGTCCCTCCCGCTCCTCGGTCCTGCAGTGGGACTCAAAAAGTTCAAAGGCCATGTGGATGGCTTCCATCAGGACAAACTCTCCGGAACTTTTCAAGACATAACCGTAGCGGGTTATTCCCCGCACCTTTTCCACCATCTCCTTTTCAGAATGGCTGGTCAGGAAAACAATGGGGATTTGGTACCTGTCGAGAATCCGTTCAGCGGTCTGGGTGCCGTCAATGCCTCTGCCAAGGTCTATGTCCATGAGTACCAGGGAGATGTCCGGCTCCGCATCCACCGCGGTTATCGCGGCCTCTCCGCTAAAGGCGGTCCTGCTTTCGTAGCCATGCCTGGCGATTAGCCTGGCGGTATTCATGGCTATAACAGCTTCGTCTTCGACAATGAGAATCTTTTTCGCCATTCAACCTGCTCCATAAACTTTACAACAATAATAAAAGACAGAAGAGAATATGGCAAATTTCATACACTGGTTTTGAACAGGGGGGATCCCTTTCATACCCCCCAGGCAGCCCGTTTTTCACCCCGGGGTCTCGATTAAATCGCGGATATATTCTATACTTATGCCTCATCAACACTGAATCTTAATTTCGTACTCAGGATAAAGGATAGAGGCGTTACAATGATCAAAGCAGGACAGATTGACCAGGGAATGTTTCTCCTGGAAAAAGGCGAACCCTATGCCGTTGTGGAGAGGGAGTTCGTCAACCCCGGCAAGGGCTCGGCCTTTGTACGTTTAAAACTGAAGCACGTGGTCTCCGGTTCGGTCCTCAAGCCGACCTACAAGACCCAGGATACGGTGGAGGAGTGCGTTGTGGAAGACCACGACTGCCAGTACCTCTACTCCGACGGCGAAAACTACCATTTTATGGACTCCTCCACCTATGAGCAGTTCGAGGTTCCCGCCGCAGGCGGTATGGAAGACAAGGGTCTTTTCATGAAGGACGGCGAGACCTACCGGGTCGTCTTCTGGGAAGGAAAACCCATCGATATCAAGATCCCCTACAAGGTGGTCTACGAGGTAACCGAGGCCGAGGACGCCGTCAAGGGCGACACGGTCACCGGTGCCACCAAGGTAGTCAAGGTAGAAACCGGACTCTCGGTAAAAGTCCCGATCTTTATCAAGCAGGGAGAAAGGATCATGGTGAATACCGAAACCCGGGAGTACGTTGAACGGGTAAACAATTGAGCATTCCTTCCGAGCTTATAAACAAGCGCGTTCCCCTCAATTTTATGGGGGAACGCCTTTTTTTTGACCTCTCCCACGCCCTGTTTTCGAGTTACAAGATCGACGACGGAAGCCGGCTGCTCCTCAAAACCCTGGCACAGCACGGTGACCTCTCCACCCGCAGGTCTATCCTGGATGTAGGCTGCGGCGTGGGGACTCTGGGTCTGGCCCTGAAGAAGGCCAATCCCGACGCGTTACTCTCGGTCTGCGACAGGGACGCTCTGGCAGTGGAGATGAGTCTGCACAACGCGGAGAGCAATAAAACTGCTGTAGAAAGCGCCGGGCCTGCATTGATGCATAGTCTTTCATACCCTTCATACCCTCCCTGGGACCTTGTGCTCAGCAATGTGCCGGCCAAGGCAGGGGGTCCCGTTCATCAGGCCTTTGTTTCGGGGCTCAGGGGTCTGCTGAATCAGGGCGGTATCGCTGCCCTGGTTGTCGTAACGCCCCTGGCGGAGGCCTTCCGCGGGTATGCCGCAGCCGCGGGGCTCGAGGTCCTCTACGAGGAGAAGACCGCCAACCACCTGGTGCGGCACCTGGCGGCCACATCCCCGGGTCAGGAAACGGAAGAACCCTCCGACGAGCTGGGGGCGGCCTTCCGCCGGCGGGGGAATTTCGAGATGGCCAAGGAGAAATATATCCTGGAAACGGTCTACGGCCTTCCGGAGTTCGATACCCCCGCGTACGGCACCCAGGCTGCCGCCTCCATCGCCGGGAGCAGGGGATCCGGCAGAGTACTGTTTGTAAATCCGGGCCAGGGGCACCTGCCTGTCTGTCTTTCCCGGAAGGTTTCCCATACCTCCGCAGTGCTTGCCGGACGGGACCTGCTTCAGCTCAGGGTTACTGCCCGGAACCTGAGCCTCAACAAGCCCGAGCTTCCGGTGGAACTCCTGTCGGTTCCTTTTCCTGCGGAAACAGAAGACCTTTCCGGTCCCTTTGACAGTATCTGCATGGCCCTGGAGACGATTCCCGGGGTGCCGCCTGGCTTTGGAATGGAGCAGCTTGTACAATGCCTCAATGCAAAGGGAGAGCTCCTGATCTACGGTAAGAGCTCCGAGGTCCACCTGCTTCTGAAGGGTCTCAAGGGATTTGAACTCCGGGGAAACCGCAAGTACCGGGGATTCCGGGCTGTCTGCTTACAGAAATCTGTTCCGGGATGAAGGAAAGAGCCTTTTCAACTCTTTTAACTCCCCTGCTTCTATGATACATTAGTAACGAGGTAAAGATGAGATGAGGATTACAACCAAGGGACGATACGCCCTGCGGGCTGTATCGCAACTGGCGGCCAACTATACAGATAAACCGATTTCAATCCGTGAGCTTGCGGAGATGGAAAATTTGTCCCCGGAGTTTCTGGAACAGATCTTTTACAAGCTTCGCAAAGCCGGACTGATCAACTCGACCCGCGGCCCCGGAGGCGGTTTCAGCCTGAACAGACCCCCGGAGGAGATCTCCATTACTGAAATTTTCGACGCCGTGGGAGAGGGAATGAACCTCGCTCCCTGTGCCGTAAACGGAGCGAATCCCTGCAAGCATCCCGGATGCATTACTCATTCAGTCTGGGTGAAGGCATCGAATCATTTAAAAGAGTATTTCGGTGACATAAGCATAAAAGACATTGTCGAGGCAAATCCGGTTAAGGTCTAAGCCTTTTCCGCCAAAGTTTTCCTCAGCTCCCGCAGTTCCCTGACCATGGGTTCCATTCCGCTTCTCAGGTGCAGATCCCGCTGCGGGAAGGGTATCTCGATGCCTTCGTCCCGGAAACTCCGCCATATCTCCAGATTATTCCAGGAAGAAGCCGAGTATTTGTCGCTCACGTCACCGAGCCAGGTCAGAAGAATGAGGGTAATTCCGGAATTGTCAAAAGAGCTGACCCGGACATCCGCCTCAGGAACCGTAAGGGCAAAAGGATTTTTTCTTCCCACATCGCGCATCACTTCTATGGCCTGGTCCAGATCGGTATTGTAGCTGACCTGCACGGAATTCCTCAGAATGATCCTTCTGTCGTCATAGGAGTAGTTATAGACAGTATCGTCTATTATAAGCCGGTTGGGAACAATGATCGTTTCGTAGGAGATGGTATTGATGGTGGTGGATATCAGTCTGATATTGGTAACCGTTCCCTCATACTCCCCTACCAGGACCCGGTCCCCTTCCTTGATAGGCCGGGAAAAGATGATTACAAGCCCGGCAAACATGTTCGCGACCACCGACTGGAGACCGAAACCGAGGCCGATACCGAGGACACCGAACATTACCGCCAGAGCGGACAGGTCAATACCGATAATCGTCAGCCCCACAACCACGGTAAGCACCATGACGGTATAGCGCAGCAGGTTGGAAAAGGAGAATTTCTTCGATTCGTCCAGCCCGACCCGGGCGAACAGGTGTCTGTCGGTGAAACTCCGGGTAAGCTGTCCCATCTTTCCCGCCAAGTAAAATACCGGAATCAGCAGGAGCAGGGTCAACAGGGAAATTTTTGTTCCCCCGGACTCAAAGAAGGGGGCGCTGACAATTCTGTAGAGAAACTCTCCGTACTTCGCGATTTCCGCCCCCAGGAGACGAAGCACCAGGGCTGTAATCCCCAGAAGGGAGAGTGAACCGAAACCGATACGCAGAAAACGCCGGATATTGTTCCGGCTCTCCTCCTCCAGGGAGGTCCTGCGAAGCAAGCGGGTGGCGGAGAGAATAAGCAGTCTGTAGAGAACAACAATCAGCAGTATGGGAAGCAGCAGTTCGAGGCTTACCTTCATCAGGGAGAAGGGGAACTCGATCTCCCCGATTTTCAGGGGAGAGAAAAATAACTGTCCCGCCAGGGCAAGAAAGCTTCCCATAGTCACTGCCTAATCGGCTATGAAGGCCACAAGCTCGGCATGCTTTTCTTCCCCAATGATCCCCCGGTCCAGGAGATACTGAAAAAGCTCCTCTGCCTGGGCATAGGCATGCAGCCGGATGCCCTTCTGTTCCATGTCCTTTCTTCCACGCTTTCCCCGTTCAAGCAGGACAACCAGGTCTTCTACCAGCAGCCCCTCGTTGCGAAGGATATCCGCCGCTTCAATTTTGCTCTTTCCCGTTGTAATCAGGTCATCCACCAGAACAACCCGCTCTCCGGGCACCCAGCCTCCCTCTATGGTATTCCCGGTCCCGTGGCCCTTGGCATTCATTCGAGGATAGATCATGGGGATGTCCGTTTCCAGGGAGATCGCCGTGGCAAAGGGCAGGGCTGCCACGGGTATGCCGGCAAGGCGCTGGATTTCCTGGTCCTTTCGATCGGGAAGAATAGAGGCGTAGGCCCGGGCGACCTGACGCATCAGCCTTGGAGAAGAGGATATGCGGCGCAGATCAAGATAGAATGGAGAGACCAGACCGGATTTCAGGGTAAAACTTCCCAGGCGGAAACAGCCGGTGTCCACAAGGCCCTGAAAGATTTCCTCTTTACGATAGTCCCTGAGTCTGACAGGTGCTTTGGAACCTACTCCGTTTTTCAGGACTTTTTCCCGGGCGCGGTTGATGTTGTCCCGGAACTCCCTGGCCGCGGCTGCCGGGTCCTGTGCCCCGGAAACTCCCCTGGCAACGACAGGAAGCAGCCGGGAGCCGCTCCGGGCGATACCGGCGGCCACTGCTTCCTCCACACTGCCTCCCTGGGCTCCGATTCCGGGGGCCAGGATCCAGATTTCCGGAAAGCGGCGGCGCACAGCCGCCAGGCTGGCGGGATCGTTCCCTGCTACAACAAGCCCGGCATCGGTTGACCATCCGCTTACTTCGTCGGCGACTTTTATATAGAGGGAATCCCCTCCGGAGCTGCCGACCCGCAGTTCCTGCAGCCTGTCGGCGCCGGGATTGGAGGTCCGGCAGAGAAAAAAGAAGCCCCTGCCGGGGTAATTCAGGAAGGGCTCGGCGGAGCTTTTACCCATGTAGGGGCTCAAGGTAACCGCCCCCGCATTGAGCCTGTCAAAGACAAGCTTCGCGTAGGCGTCCGCAGTAGCGCCGATGTCTCCCCGCTTGGCGTCCAGGATTACCGGAATATCCTTCGGGACAAGAGAAAGAGTCACTTCCAGGGCTTCCATTCCGGCGGGGCCGTGGGCTTCATAAAAGGCGATGTTCGGTTTGTAACAGGCGGTATATTCGGCAGTGGCGTCAATGAGACGCCGGTTTTCTTCAACTATTTTTCGTGCCGCGTCTTCTCCCGGGGCAACCCTGGGATCAAGTCCGACACATAACAAAGATGCCGAGTAGGCAATACGTTCTTCCAGCTGGCGGAAAAAGCTTTTACCCTCTGTGCTCATAGGGGAACTTCCTTATAGAAAGCGATGGGAATTTTTCGGACAGTAGCATCCTCATCTTACTTCGTCAAGCTTTGGCTCTTCCCCGTTGGTCCGCTTCAGCAGATCGTGGATCGATTCCGGGTTCTCCTCAAATTCGACAAAGCGCCTGATCCGCTGGAAAACCTCCTGGTTCTCCACAAAGATATCAACGATCTGGGGATCAAAATGCTTGCCCCGTTCCTGGCGGATCATCTCTACGGCCTCATCATGGTCCAGAGCATCCTTGTAGGGGCGGCGGCTTGTCAGGGCATCGTAGACATCCACCAGGGCGACAATGCGGGCGGACAGGGGAATCTCCTGCCCCTTCTTGCCTTCCGGATAGCCCTTGCCGTCCCAGCGCTCATGATGGTAGTAGGCAATCTCCTTTCCTATGGTCAGAAAGGACTCCTGCTGCATCTGACGCTCCACATCCCGCAGGGCCTCGCCGCCCAGAACGACATGCTCCCGTATCTTCTGGAACTCCTCCTCCGAAAGCGGTCCGTTTTTCAGGAGGATCTGGTCCTCGATGCCGACCTTGCCCACATCGTGCAGAATCGCGGATATATAGATGTCTTCCAGATACTCGTCGGTGATGTAATCCCGGTACTGGGGCAGGTCCCGGAGCTTTGCCGCCAGGACTCTGGTGTATTCCCGAATCCGTTCCAGGTGCTTTCCGGTGCTTTTGTCACGGTATTCCGTGAGCTTGGCAAAACCCATGATCGCGGCGGACTGTGTTTTTTTCAGATTGGAGATGGTCTCCTTGAGCTTCTTTTCCAGATTCATCCGCTCGGTCAGGTCCTTCTCCACCACCGAATAGGCCACCAGCTCCCCGGCGGAATCCTTTATGGCGGAATAGGAGGCGTAGGTATATTTGATCTCCCCATCCTTGCACTTGCGCATAGCCTCGGGGTCGATATAATGGCCGTCGTTTCGGTCGACGATGGAGGCCAGCTTGGAGAAGGAGGGGGACTTTTTGCTTACCCGGAAAATTGCGTCAAAATGCTCGCCAAAAATCTCTTCCCAGGTGTAACCGTAGGCTTTTTCCGCAGCGGAGTTCATATTGAGGATCATCCCCAGGGGATCGACTATAACAATGGACGAAAGAATGGTCTCGAAGAGGGTGGTAAAGTTCTTTTCCGAGATCATCAGCCGTGATTCAATATTTTTCAGGTAGGAGACATCCTTGAGATGGGTGGTATAACCTTCGGCTTTACCTTTGGGATCGCTGTTCACCCAGGAGGTATCCAGAACCCGTCGATGACCTCCGTCGGCACAGAGCACGGCGGTATCAAAATCCCGGCACAGGGAATAGTTCTGAAGACAGTCGATCTTTTCTTCCAGGCTTTCCCGGGAAACGTAAAGCTTATCCATGGTTTCCGGTACCATATCCAGGGAGTAACCGAAAAAGTCGCAAAACGTGGGATTTACCGAAAGGATGTGCCCTTCAAGATCGGTTGTAAAGAAGGCCTCCTCTGTATTATTGAACAGAAGATCGTAGCGTTCCCTGAATCCTTCCGCGTCTGCCAGGTCTTCTGACTCCACAAGGACCAGACTGACCAGGGTATATCCGCCCTCCTGGGACTGTACGGAAAAGGAATTCAGCAGAAAGTAGCTGGATTCTCCATCGGCATCAGGAATCTCGATCCGTTTTTTGGTCTCTTCCCCGGGGCTGATATTCAGATAGGAGAGAAACTCCTCCCTGCGGGTAAAGATATCCATGCTCCGCCAGCCTGTCTTGGTAAGCAGGACTTCATTGAAAAACAGGATCTCCCGGTTCTGATCCATGATCAGAAAACCGTCGGAGATTTCCTCGATAATTTTTATAATAACCCCTGAAAAAAGAATAGTGGCCTCCTGTTTCTGGTAAGCCTGTAAGGTTTCCCTGGAATCAGTGCTCTTAGCTAGATTATCGGAGAAAAAGCGAAAACCTGCAGTTTTTGCCCTCTTATTATATCAATCAGTAAATAGACTTGACCTGAGAGGGATAGCGAATACAATATGATGTGTGGATCAAAAAATCTATGTACAAATTGAAAACAAAAGTCTGATCCCCTTCTTCGATCTCGATAAGGACAGTTTTCGGGAGCTGAATCTCACAACCATTCAGGACTATCAGCGCACGGCCATCGTTACCCTTTATACCCGGGATTCTGCCGGCCTGGATGTACAGATTAAGCAGTACAGCATTAAACCCATCCCGAAGGCGAAAGCGGGAGTACCGAAAATCGGGCTCACTACCCGTAAACACGGGTATCGGAAGATCGGCATAGAACTCAGCCTGAACGGGAAACAGGTCATTGCCGACCGAATCAGACTGCCCGGCGCCGGCCGGCCGCTATGGATTTTGCTGCTCATTCTGCTTCTTGCCCTGCTCCTTGCCCTGCTGCTGGGACTTGGGGGATACCTTCTCTTTGCACATTCGCGGGCAGATGCCCCTTCATCCCCTGCGGTCCGAACCCAGGTTCCCCGCGCCTCGACAGTCAGGAGCGAGCCCCCTTCTCCGGCGCCATCCGGCCCCCCCGCGGGCCAGGCCGCACCGTCCGAACCCGGGGTGTCCCCTGCCGCTGAAGGAGCTCCGGAACCTGCTGATTCGGCGGAGAAACAGGAGGAGAGTCCGTCTCCGGCGGTTCCGGCCCAGCCTCTCGAGGAGGTGCTCTATTTTACTCCCGACAGCGCCGTGCTGACCGCTGAAACCCGGAGCGAGCTGGACAGGCTGGTATCCGAACTGCGTCGGTACCCGGCAGCGCGCATTGAAATAAACGGACACTGCGCCCCCCACGGAACGGAACAAGGCAGACAGGAGCTTTCCGAACTACGGGCACAAGGGGTTGCCGATTACCTTCGGCAAAGGGGAATCGATCTGGAGACCGCCGAAGTCCGCGGCCTTGGAGCCAGGGAACCTGTTTCGATGGCGGATGACAAACAGCACCTCAACCGGCGGGTGGAAATATTTATCAGAGCCGGAGAATAAACCAGGCAGACAAGGTAAAGATCTATGGGAAAAAACATCGGTTTTATGTCCTTCAGGATATCAGGTACCGACGGGGTCTCTCTGGAGACAAAAAAATGGGCCCACATTCTGGAGCGCATGGGACACCGCTGCTTCTATATGGCCGGTGAGCTCGATACCCCTCCGGCAGCCTCCTTTATTGCCCCGGAAGCCCATTTCCAGACAGATGAAATCAAGGAGATATACCAGGAGTGCTTCAACAATCAGTTTCGACCGCCGAAGCTGACCAAGAAGCTCCACCTGTACCGGGAGCGTCTCAAGGACGAGATTGCAGCGTTTATCAGAAAATTCTCCCTGGACGTCCTGGTACCGGAGAATACCCTGACGATCCCCCTCAACATCCCCCTGGGAATGGCGATCACCGAGACCGTCGCGGAAACCGGAGTCCCCACCATTGCCCATCATCACGATTTTTTCTGGGAACGAAAACGCTTTCTGCGGAACTGCGTCTGGGACTACTTTAACGCCTGCTACCCTCCCCATTTGAACAGCATTCAGCATGTGGTTATTAATTCATCCGCCCAGAATCAGCTGGCCCTGCGGACCGGGATTAACTCCACCCTGATTCCGAACGTGATGGATTACGCCACACCGCCTCCCGGGATTGACGAATGGAACCGTGATGTCAGACAGGCCTTTGCCATCGATGATGACGAACTGCTGATTCTTCAGCCCACCCGGGTAGTTCAGCGCAAGGGAATCGAACACGCCATCGAGCTGGTGGCCCGGCTGGAACGCAAGGCAGCCCTGGTCATATCCCACGCCTCCGGCGACGAAGGCTATGAGTATCAGCAGCGGGTCCACGACTACGCCGACCTCATGAAGATCCGTGCCATTTTCGTGGACGACCTGATTCGGGAAAACCGGGAATACACCGCCGACGGCCGAAAAACCTACACCCTCTACGATGTGTATCCCTTCGCGGACCTTGTAACCTACCCCTCCATATTCGAAGGCTTCGGCAACGCCTTTCTCGAGGCCGTCTATTTTCGGCGCCCCATCATGGTGAATAATTATTCAATCTACTCCCACGACATCAAACCCAAGGGCTTTGAGGTCATAGAGATGGACGAGTACCTCTCTGACCGGATCGTAGCCCTCACCCGGGAGATTCTGGACGATCCCGAGCGGGTCAGACGTATGACGGACACAAACTACGCCATCGCCCGGAAATACTACTCTTACGAGATGGCCGAGGAAGCCCTTCATTTTCTGCTGAAGACCTTCTTCGGCGCCTGAAGTTTCCGAATCGCTCAGGCCTGATTCAGGTGCTCCAGCCAGAGGACCTGAAAAGGTTCGAGGCTTATGCTTCCGGAAGCCCCCTTACAACGCTGACCCGCGAGACAATCGATCAGCTCACCGGAGAAACCTGCCGCGGGATCAATCTCCCAACGCGCCTTGCGGGAACCCGTATTTACCAGGCACAGCACCATGCCCCGTTCTGTATCTCCCCTGAGCAGAGCAAAGACTGGTCCCTCTGCCTTAAGTACCGTGAAGGGAGAGGCGGGATGAAAGGCCTGTCTTTCCGACCGGATTTTCAACATCCTGGTATATCCCGTGAAAATCAGGGAGCGCAGGGATGAGGAGTCCGAAAGCTCCGCCAGAACCTCGTCGAGCTGCAGCTTCTGCCGGTTTATGCTCCGGTTCATTCCGGTCTGCCGGACACCCTCGGTCCAGTTGCCGGAACCGATGAGACTGTGAACGTAGATACCCGGCACCCCCGGCATGGCCAGGAGCAGAGACTGGGCGGCCAGGAATTTCGCGGCGATCTTCCGGGGCTCCTTCTGGTCTCCCGCGACAGCGTTGCGGTAATTGATGTTCAGTTCGTAGGGAACCTTTCCGTCCTTCACCGCTTTGTAAGAGACCAGCCCGCCCCTCTCCTCCACACTGCGGATCAGTCCGCTGATCTCTTCGTCCCGCAGGATTCCGTAGGCCGGGGTAACTCCCACCCCGTCGTGGGAGGCGAGAAAGTTGAAGTAGGTGGTCTTTCCGTCCACCGGCGGCAGGCTGGCAGCCCAGTCCCGCAGATGCCCCGCATCCTCCCGCAAAAAAGCATCCAGGGTAAGAGGGGGCAGGCTGAACTGGTAGATCATGTGGGATTCGTCGTCTCCGCTGCCGAAGTAGGAGATGTTCTCCCGGTGGGGAACATTGGTTTCGGTAAGGATGATAACCCAGGGTACGTATTCCTCCACGATGGCCCGGAAGAGGCGTACCACGGCGTGGGTTTTGGGATGATGAATGCTGGGATGCCCGATCTCCTTCCACAGGTAGGCGATGGCATCCAGACGGATAACCTGGACCCCCATCTGAACATGGAAAAGGAAGACATCGATCATCTCGACAAGAACATCAGGACAGGCAAAGTTCAGGTCTACCTGATCCGCGGAAAAGGTGGTCCATACATGTTTTGTTCCGGCGGCAGTCTCAAAGGGAGTCAGCAGCGGCAGCGCCCTGGGGCGTACGATCATGGAGAGGTCCGTATCCGGATCGACACTGATAAAGAAATCCCGGTACCGGGGATCATCCTCCAGGAAACCCTTGAACCAGCGGTGGGAGACGGAGCAGTGGTTCAGAACAAGATCCGACATAAGTTTGAAGGAGGAACCGATTCCCGACACCTGTTCCCAGCTGCCCCAGTCGGGATGCACCTTTGTGTAGTCGGAGATGGAGAAGCCGTCATCCGAGGTGTAGGGAAAGAAGGGCAGAATATGAATCCCTGACAGAAAGCCGGGAAGTTTCTCCTTCGCAAAGTTCTCCAGGCATTCAAGGGGAAGCCGGCCCTTCTGCCTGAACTGATCCCCGTAGGTGATCATGAAGGAGTCCGACTCATCCAGGGGAAGGCGACCTTCTCCCCGTACCGGCGGTGGGGAGATCATGGCAAGCCTTTTTTCTACCCTGTCGAGCAGGGCAGTGCAAACAGAGTCTCCTTTTTCGGGGCCGTAGATAAACCCGACAAGCTCTCGAATAGACTGAGACATCGCTTTCCTCCCTGACGTGTATGGTTCTTATCAGCTTAGAACCGCTTTCGGGCTTTTGCAACAGGCAGCAATCAAAATTTGGCGATTGCTGAAAATTGCCATACAGGAATTGCCTCTTTCAAAGGAGTTGCCCGAGGATTTCTATGGATGCATCGCTCTCCAAGATCAGAATTGCTGTGTCCCAGGACCTTTTATAAAAATTCCGAAGGTTGTACTATATTGTAACAGAGAAGCACTCCCTTTTGTGAGGCAGCATATGGGAAACAGAGTAACGGGAATAACAATCTTCCATTATCACCTGCTCCCCGGCGGAGTAAGCAGCGTTATAGCCCTCTCGGCGGAAGCCATGGCACGGAATATTCCGGAACTGGAGTCCATTACCCTGGTCTCCGGGACGGCGGATAACACCAGGGAGATGGCCGAATCCATTCAGGACAGAATAGACGGCACCGGGGTACAAATCGAAACCGCAATCCTTCCTGATATCGGATACGTGACCGGAATGGCTTCTCCCCCTTCTGTCGCAAGCATAAAGGAGCATCTGCGAAGCTTTTCCGGCAGCTTCTGGTGGATACACAATTACCATCTGGGTAAGAATCCCCAGTTCACCCAGGCGATTCTGGAAATCCTCCGGGAGGATCCCCATCAGCAGCTCCTTTTTCATATTCACGACTTTCCAGAATGCGCCCGTTTCGAGAACCTCCAGCGTCTGAACACCGGAATCAGCCTGAACCCCTACCCCCAGGGCCCGAATGTCCGCTATGCCCTGATCAACAGGCGGGACAGACAGCTTCTGGCCCAGTCAGGGCTATCCCCGGAGGATCTTTTCCTCCTCAACAACCCCGTCAGAAAAAGCAGCACAGACGTACAGAACACACATCCGGACCGGGAAGCAATCAGAAGAAGACTGCAGGGAGCTTTTCCCGACGCAGGAGACTACGATCCCCGCGGACTGGATCTCTTTTATCCCGTCCGTACCATCCGGCGCAAGAACGTTCTGGAAGCAGGAGTCTGGACACGCCTCATACGTCAATACAGGAAGGAAGCCTGCAATCTGATTGTTACCCTGCCGGGGGTATCCAGCAGCGAACGGCGCTATTCCGGGACGGTAGAGAAAGCCTACCGAGACGGACTGATTCCCGGGCTCTGGGGCATCGGCAGGCGGCTCGAAGAAGCCCAGGTCGGTTTCCAGGAACTTGGACGCTCCTCTGACCTGATGATCGCAAGCTCTGTTCAGGAAGGCTTCGGCTACCTCTTTATCGAATCCCTGCAGTGGGGGCTCCCGCTCTTTGCCCGGGAGCTCGATGTTCTGGACAGCCTGGATGGTCTTTTCAATGCCGAATCCAGCAGTTTTTACCGGAGCCTCCGGGTACCCCTCTCCCCCGAACAAAGAGAGAAACTCCGGCAGGCATACCGTTTGAAGTTAAGCGGACTGGATGAACATCTTCCCGAAAGATCCAGAGAGAGGCTCCACCGGCAGGTAGAGGAGATCGGCAAAGAAGGACATGCGGATCTGGCACTGTTTGGGGTTCCGGAGCAGATGGATGTATTACACACGCTCGGTTCCCCCGGATTCAGCGATGAGTGCATCGAGCTGAACCGCAGCGAACTGAGGAAGCTCTCCGGACTCTTCGGGCAGAAACCGGCACCGGAGAAGGTCGGCAGTGCGGAAGAGCAGTACAGTTTCGAAAATTTTGCCCGCCAGGTCCGGGAAATATTCAACAGCTATGAACGCCCCGAGAGGGCAGCCTCCGAAGAAGACGGTTCGGACGCAGATTCCCAGGAGCGCCTGATAGATGCCTTTGCGGAGCTTAAATTTCTGCTTCTGCTCTATGATTATAACGGGAATTCTTAAGAGGTGCCCGAGTATAATTTCAGTTCCGTGAAAATACCGGCAATATTAATATAGTCAACATCGTTGTGAAGCAGGTACAGATCGTTTTCTATCGCCGTTTCCGCTATCAACAGATCAATGCTGCTGCGAACAGTAATTCCCTTTCTTCTGCAGACAAAATACATACGGGCAGCTTTCTCGAAGGAGAGTTTTCCGTCCTTTAGATGATAGAAGGGCAGGGAGCCCAGATACTCCTGTAATCGGGAATATTCCGTCTCATCCTTTGCTCCCTGAAGCAACTCCTGGTAGATATAGTAGTTGATTCCGAAGGGTATCTCCCTGTCGATGATATCATCGAAGAGATCATAAACCTTCCCCCTGGAACCCTTGAGGTAACCAATGAGCACCGAGGTGTCGACCAGGATCACGACCCTTCCCTCAGGGCCTTATAATCATAATCCTCCTGAAAAGTGATCTTTCCCCGCAGCTCCCTCAGGTCCTTGCGCTTACGGATACTTACATACTCCTCAAGGGCAGTCTGAATCAGATCCCGCTTGGTCTTTATATTATCCGAGTACTTAAAGGCTTCCCGTACGAGTTCATCGTCCAGAACAATATTTGTTCGCATTTACGCTCACCTCTATACACATAGTAATACACCCAAACTTCAAAGTCCATGATAATCGTTTTTACAGAGGGATTGGCGGTAATTTATTCTTTTTATGAACTTATCGTATATCTCGAAGGAGGTCCAACATCATTTCAAGCCCGCCCGCGGGGGATACATCCCGGCGATAAACAAAACAGACCTTCCGCAGAGGAAGTTTTTCAGCGAGATTCAGTACAAAGAGTTCTTCCTCCGGGGCTGTCAGGTCCAGTACCTTCCCGGGCAGAAAGCCGACGCCCAAACCCGCGGAAGCAAAACGTCGGATACCCTCCGGCCCGTCGGCCTCATACGCGGGAACCCAGTTTGCCGGAGGCTGCAAGAAGCTGTTAAGGATACTGCGGGAGCTGTTATTTTCCGATGGAGTCGCCAGGGGGAGTTTCAGCAGCTCCGGTGCAGAGATTTGCCTGTCCTTAAGACCGGCATACTGAGCTCCGGCGACAAAGACATCCTCCACATCCAAAAGCTCTCGTGCCTCAAGTCCTTCCAAGTCCACCGGAAGGGATACAAAACCGGCTTCCAGACTCCCCTGACGTATTCCCCGGACCACAGCACCGCTGTTGAGGATTCGTGTATGCAGAGCGACAGTGGAATAACGTCGTCGAAATTCCTTGAAAAGAGGTGTTAGAAGATAGCTCCCCAGGTCTTCGGGTGCGCCGATAAGGAGACTCGTGGCGGAGAGATCAAGCAGTTCAAGAACAGCCCGCTCACCCATCTTCAAGAGACGGTAGGATTCGCGCACGTAGGAGTAGAGCTTCCTCCCAGTTTCTGTAAGCTCTACTCCCCGTGAACGCCGATGGAAAAGCCGCGTTCCGAAGGCCTGCTCAAGGTTGCGGATGCTTTGACTGACCGCCGGCTGGCTCACCGCAAGATCAGCCGCCGCGCCGGATACACTCCCCCGGTGGGCCACCTCATAGAACACCTTATACCATTCGAAATCAATCGTTTTATCCATTTGGTATAAGCAATTTCTATATCTCTATCTTATACATAGCTTTTACTTATATCAAGTGCAAATCCATCATGTTTTCTTATATTTCAGGCATCATATCTTTACGCGTGTATAGTAAAGGGCAGGATTATTGCCGACTGCGGGCTTTGACCCCATAGACAGGAATATGTTACATTAATCCGGTAAAGGACGTACCGTGAATAGACGAGTGCTGGTTTTCGGCACCTTTGACCTGCTTCATGAGGGACACCGCTATTTTCTCTCCCGGGCCCGGCAGTTCGGAGACACCCTGATTGCCGTGGTTGCCAGGGACGATTTTGTACGGCAGCGCAAAGGCCGCCCGCCGGTCGATGCCATGAAAAAACGCATGGAGATTCTCAGGGATTCAAACCTGGCGGACGAGGTCTACCCTGCGGACAGGGAAATCGGGAGCTATCACATACTCAAGAAAACCAGCCCGGATGTAATATGCCTGGGTTATGACCAGCGGGAACTGAAGAGTAACCTGGAAGAGTGGCTGGAGATCCATCACAAGCCGCTGGAGATTCACGTCCTCGAGCCCTATAACGAACACATCTACAAGACAACCCTGCTCCGCTCGCAACAGAACAGCTAATAAAGGCACTTATAGCCTTTCCCATTGGCCGGTTTCGGCCGATCGGAAGATCGCATCTCTTTCTCGGTCGCCATCGGACTTTGTCCTCCGGCTCCGCTCGGCCTGTCGTTCTGCGACGGCAAAGCCGCCGCTTCACTCCTCCGCGCTACTCTTTTTCGGTCGCCATCGGACTTTGTCCTCCGGCTCCGCTCGGCCTGTCGCTCTGCGACGGCAAAGCCGCCGCTTCACTCCTCCGCGCTACTCTTTTTCGGTCGCCATCGGACTTTGTCCTCCGGCTCCGCTCGGCTTGTCGCTCTGCGACGGCAAAGCCGCCGCTTCGCTCCTCCCCGCTATATGCTTATAGCCTTTCCCATTGGCCGGTTTCGGCCGATCGGAAGATCGCATCCAGTACTCGTTGATTCTCAACCGCGTCCTCGGGAGGTGTGGGGACGGGGCGGTCTTCCAGGACTGCCAGGGAGAACTGCTCGAAGAGTTCGGCGTACTGGTCGGTTACGGGAAACAGGATGTCCCTGCTGCCGATGCTGGTTGTTACGGTGATTTTTGCGGGGACGTCGGGGTACATGTTGAAGGGCAGGTGGACCGTCAGGCTGCCTTTTGAGCCGAGGACATCGACCCGTTGAAAGGGGGCGGACTGGGTGGCAACGGTAAAGCTTGCCCGGGGGCCGCCGAAGTCCATTATGGCGGAGGTCAGGATGTCGGTTTCGAAGTCGGGGTCCCGGACTATCTGGCTTACGACTCTTTCCGGTTCCCTGTCCAGGATAAAGCGGGCGGAGCTCACGGCATAGCAACCGATGTCGTACAGGGCCCCGCCGCCGACCTCTTTCCGGTTACGGATATTCGAAGGGTCCTGGTTGTTGTAGGAGAAAAAGACATTTACCCCATGGACTGCCCCGATCTCTCCGACCTTTACCAGGTCCCGCACCCGCTTCCACTGGGGATGCAGGCGGTACATGAAGGCCTCCATCACCTTTACGCCTTTGGACTGGGCGTACTCAACAGCTGCGGCGGTCTCCCTGGCGTTCATGGTAAAGGGCTTTTCGCAGAGAATGTGCTTTCCCGCATCGGCGGCTTTTCGGACCCATTCGGCGTGCATGCTGTTCGGAAGGGGTATGTACACCGCCTGGATTTCCGGGTCCTTCAGAAGGTCCTCATAGGATGGGAAGGCCTTCGGAATTCCGAATTCCGCCGCGGCCGCTTCGGCACGTTCACGGGAACGGGAGGCTATCGCGGCCACTGTAACCAGGGATGAATCCCGCAGGGGCAACTGAATACGCTGACGATAATGTCCGGAGACGGATAGCACTCCCCATGTTAGTTCTTTCATACAACTCCTCCTTGCTGCTTCCAGCATAACCAGACAGAAAAGAAAAGAAAAGGACTGTTCCGCGCTTGCCGGAAGTCGGCAACAGGCACCCGCCCGGGTCTCCGGAGGGAAAAATATGGAAAAATCCTCCCCGCAGGGCCACGAAATGGTCTTTCCGGGAACGATATCTACAGAGACCCTGGCTTTCTGAATGGAACGATACCGACAAGATTATCACCTCTCCTCCGGATTTTTCATTTTTTCTGGCCAAATGCCCCGGCTTTCCTTATGTTTAGTACAAACCGGCCAAGCGAAGGGGCGGCTTTGCTGGCCCTGAGCAAGGCAGAGCGGAGCTGAAGGACGGGTACCGTCCGATGGCGAGCGAGAATGAGGAGTGATGATGATGAAACGCATAACAGCATTGATTTTAATTACCCTGGCTGTTAATACGGTATTTCCTGCCGGGGGGAGCGAAGGATCAGAAGCCGAGAAGGGACCTGTTACTGTTGCCTCGAAAATTGACACCGAAGGTGCACTGCTTGGCAATATGATCATGAAAATCCTGGAAGCGAACGGTTTTGCCGTGGATAACCGCACGGAGTTCGGACCTACCGACGTGGTCCGCAAGGCGATTATTGCAGGAGAAATCGATATCTATCCGGAATATACCGGTAACGGAGGCTTCTTCTTTTCCGACACCCCTTCTGATGTCTGGAAGGACCGGGAAGCCGGATATGAACTGGTAAAGAAACTCGACCTGGAACAGAACAATCTGGTATGGCTGCAGCCCGCGCCCGCCAACAATACCTGGGCTATCGCTATACGACGGGACATTGCCGATCCGAAGGGGCTGAATAGCCTGGATGATCTGGCGGACTATATCAATTCCGGAGGGAAATTCAAGATAGCCGGCAGTGAAGAGTTTGCCACCAGACCGGATGCCCTGCCGGCCTTTGAGAAGGCCTACGGCTTCTCCCTGTCCGAGAACCAGATGCTGATTCTGTCGGGGGGCAATACCGCAACCACTGAACAGGCTGCGAGCAGGGGAACCAGCGGCGTGAACGCTGCAATGGCCTATGGCACCGACGGCCAGCTGGCGGCTCTGGGGCTCGTTGTAATGGAAGACTCCAGGGGAGTCCAGCCGGTCTACGAACCTGCACCGATTATCCGGAAGGAAGTACTGGACCGTTATCCCGAAATAGCCGATCTTCTGAACCCGATCTTCAGCAAGCTTGACCTGCTCACCCTGCAGAAACTCAACGCCCGGATTGCCGTGGAGGGAATGAGCGCAGAGACTGTGGCCGAAGACTGGCTTACGGACTCCGGTTTCCTCGAATAAACCGGTTGTGGGCAGCAGAAGTATAAGCGCGGGACTTACCGCGGCTGTTATTGGCATACTCAGCTTCGTGCCCTTTCTGGCGTATTCTCCGAACCGGGTCGCTGAGAGCGGTTCGGTATTCATTTGGGAGATACACCCCACCCTTCTGCTGATCTCTGTTGTCCTTATGGTGCTGAGTCTCTTTTCCACACGACCGCGCATGGCGTGGCTGGAACTGTATCTTCCGGCGTTAATCAGCACCGGGGCGCTGTTGATCCTGGGCTCTTCCGCTGGAATCATACCTTCTGCAGAGGCCTCCACTGCCCGCATCGGAGGTTCCTGGGGATTATGGGGCTGGATTCTGACAGCCTATCTCTACGGCAGCTCCCTCAAACGCTCTTCTTCAAGCCTGATGATGGTAATCGGGGTGACCCTGTTTTTTCTTCTGAGCGGAGTTCTGGATGTCTTCGGACCGGTCCGGGAGTTTGCGGTCAAGGAGGAACGTTTTTTTACCGAGGTCCGGGCTCACCTCTCCCTGGCCGGGAGCGCCACCATTATCGCAGCTCTTGTCGCCATACCCGCCGGAATTGCGGCGTACCGGCTCCCCGCCTTTTCACGACCGGCCTTCGCCGGGGTCAATATAATCCAGACCCTTCCAAGCCTTGCCCTGTTCGGCCTCATGATAGCGCCTCTCTCCTGGCTCTCCATGCGCTTTCCGCTGCTCCGGGAACTTGGCATAAAAGGGGTGGGGAATTTTCCCGCCCTCATTGCCCTGAGCGGTTATGCCGCCCTTCCGATACTGCGGAACACCTATACCGGCCTCAAGGTTATCCCCGCCGGTGCAGTCCAGGCGGGCAGAGGCATGGGAATGAGTCCCCTGCGGCTTCTGACCCTGGTGGAACTTCCCCTGGCCCTGCCGGTTCTTTTAGGCGGCCTCCGCATCGCCTTTGTACAGGCCATCGGGAACACCACCGTGGCAGCCCTGATAGGAGCGGGGGGCCTGGGGTATTTCGTTTTTCAGGGACTGGGCCAGGCGGCGCCGGATCTGATTCTTCTGGGTGTCGTGCCGCTGATCGCCATTACCGTAGGGGCAGACAAGGGACTCAAGCTGGTGGAATATCTGTTAACGCCAAAACCCTTCAGGAGGGAGAATGATACGCTTTGAGGGAATCCGGAAAACCTACGATGAAAAACAGGCCCTTGCGGGGGTGGATATCGAACTGCCCACTGGCCAGATCAGCGTCATAATAGGTCCTTCCGGCTGCGGCAAGTCCACCTTTCTGAAGCTGATAAACAGAATGATCGATCCCGACAGCGGTCAGATCCTTATAGACAACACCCCGGTTCTGAGCAGATCCCCCCACGAACTTCGCCTGGGAATCGGCTATGTTATCCAGGAGATCGGGCTCTTTCCCCACTTTACGGTGGAAGAGAATATTCTCATCGTTCCACGGCTCCTGAAATGGACCGAACAGAAAAAAGCGGAGCGCCTTGGAGAGCTGATGAAGCTGATCGGGCTCTCCGACGGGTATCGCGGAAAGTATCCCCATGAGCTCTCCGGGGGTGAGGCCCAGCGGGTTGGCGTTGCCAGGGCCCTGGCGGCGGACCCGGAGATTCTGCTGATGGATGAACCCTTCGGCGCCGTCGACCCCCTGAATCGTTCGGTCCTTCAGGATGAGTTTGCAGCAATCCAGTCAAAGGTACAGAAAACCGTGGTCTTCGTGACCCACGATATCGACGAGGCTGTCCGGCTGGCGGACCACCTTGTAATCATGCGGGACGGAAAGGTCGTACAGGCCGGCGCCCCGGAGGAGATTCTGCAGAAGCCGGCAGGCCGTTTCGTACGGGATTTTATCGGCGCCGACCGGGCAATCAAACGGCTGTCCCTGTTCTCCCTCAGGGACATCATGCAGCCGGTCTATCCCGCCCGGGTCGGAGAGCCGGTTCCCCCGGAGGCCAGGGACAAGGCCTACGTCTGGGTTGTAAGCAAAGAGGGTTACCTGAACGGCTGGGCGGAACTTACCGGGCGCAAACCTGAAGAAAATCTCGGAGCGGAGGAGGTTACCCGGGTTGCCGCCGCGGAGCTCGCGGTCTTCGAGACATCCAGCCTCAGGACCGCTCTCTCCAGAATGATGGGACAGGGTATACGCAATCTTCCGGTCCTGAACCGGGAGTGGCAGCTGGTTGGCCAGGTGAATCTCCGGGATATCGAACAACTTGCGGGGTCCGAAGGCGACCTGCCGAAGACCGAAGGGGTCTCCGTGCAATGAAGGCATCCAGGCTGGTATCGGTCCTTTCATTCCCCTCCCTGCTCATTCTCTTTACCGCCTTTCCCCCTGTACAGGAACTGCTTCTGGGAAGCCTCTTTCCCGGGAACAACGAGCTGATCTATCCCCGTTCCTCCCTGCTGCAGCTGCTGGGTACTCATCTTGTTCTTACCGCCGTCTCAACCGCCGCGGCAACGGCAGCGGGCTTTCTGCTGGGACTCTTTGCCTACCTGGAGCCCAGCGGTGCAGGGCGCCGCAGCGTCGCGGGCCTGTCCGGGGTCGCCCAGACATTCCCGCCGGCGGCCGTCATCGCCCTGGCGGTGCCCTCTCTGGGCTTCGGTGCTCCCCCGGTGCTGCTGGCCCTTTTTCTGTACGGAATGCTGCCTGTGGTCGTCAACACCACCAAGGGCTTTGACGGCGTATCCCCACGGGTGCTGGAGGCTGCCAAGGGAGTGGGAATGAACCGCATCCGGCAGTTCAGCCTGGTGGAGTTTCCCCTGGCCCTACCGGTAATTCTTGCGGGAATACGGATATCCGCGGTCATCAACGTCGGTACCGCCGCCATCGGCGCAGTGGCCGGAGCCGGAGGACTGGGGGCCCCGATCATCGCGGGGCTTGTACGTTTTAATCCCTCCCTTGTGCTCCAGGGAGCCCTGGCAACGGCCCTGCTGGCCTTGAGCATCGATGCCGCCTTCGGGCTGATCGCCGACAAAACCCGGACTTAGAGAGAAAAAAAGAGAAATACTACTTTCGGGGTATTTCGCCAGGGAATAACTCGTATTACAATTATGCCCCAGGAGAGCACCCATGGATAGAGATACCAGGAAAACCGGACTGATAGTTCCTTTGATCATTGCGCTGTTTTTAACCACCATGTTCCAGGCGACTGCTGATCGGGGAGGCATCAGCTTTCTGCCCAACGTGCTTATCCGGGAACCCTCCCAGAAAGCTATTCTGGCCTGGAACGGAAATGAACAGATCACGATCCTCACTACCGACATGTCCGTTTCCAAACCTACCCAGGTACTGCAGGTAATGCCCTTCCCGGCCGAACCGAAGATAGACCGGGCCGAGGTCGCAATATTTTCCGAGATAAGCAGCCTGACACGGCAGTTAATGATTGAAAACGCCCTCTATTCCAGCGGCCTCCGCGGAGGAGCAACGGAATCCGGACTCCCGGGAGAGGTGACCTTTCATGAGCGCATAGGTTCCCACGAGCTGTTTACCATCCGGGCGGACAGGACGGAGGGCTTTGTATCCTGGGTTGAAGAACGGCTGCGATCCTACGGGATGGATGACCCCCGGATACCGGATATTCTGCGGACCTCCGTGGAAGAATATATCAGGGAGGGCTACCGCTGGTTTGTATTTGACGTGGTCGACCTGACCACAAGCCTTAACAGTCTTGAGGCCATCTCCTACCGTTTTACATCGGGGCATCTGTTTTATCCGATACGCATCTCCCGGACAAACCACGGGTTTACCGATATTCTGTTGTATGTTTTCAGCCCATGGTCCGCGGCATTTCCGCAGGGAACATCGGGAAACTACACACACCAGAGAGAAACCCCTGATCTTGAAAAGCTGGAAGAGGCACTGAAAAATTATTTACAGGATGACAGGGGACGGCAGAAATCACTCCGCGGACCGGCATATAAAGCTCCCTTACTCTTTGAAGGCTTGAGTCCCAGGGAAATGGATATACGTCCGGTCCCCGGTTTCAAGCGGGAGATGTTAAGCCGTACGTCCATGCCGGAACTTGAGGAGCTGTTTGCTCCCGGGACTCCTGTGTATCTGGATCTCTGGAATATTACAGGAGATATCAGGGAAATCGATAAGGATGTGATAGTTTCTGTAACGGAGGAGAAAGCAAAATGAAAAAAGCCCTTGTGTTCTGTTCGCTGGTCACCTTGCTGTTTGTCGCCCTGCCCCAGGTCCATGCTCAAGTCTACACCACGAGAGACCTGTCCAGAGACGTTGACACAGCGTGCGATCTTACCCGGCAAATCCACAACCGTGCAGTCCTTTTAAGCGAAGCGATGACCGAGACTTTTGCTCCTGCAAAGAAGCCGGTAATCCGTCACCGGGCGGAGGACCTGGGAGCTTTTAATGCATCTGTAAGGCCCCATATTGTCGTAAAAACCGAAACCGAACGCCTGAAAGAGGTGAACCAGCGGATCTTTTTCATTCTTTCCCGAAACAGCAATGATGCTGAGAACCTCCGACTGGATTTCGCTCATCTGCTGGCAACCCCCGGATACCGGGAGTACCGGTATGGGCTTCTCGGTGTTGTGGAACTCCTGGGAGTGCTTACGGATATCAGCCATACAGCCTCGATGAAGAAGCTTACAGCCTTGACCCCGGCATTATACGAGGAGTCCGCTGCCGCGGTACGCAGTCTTCCCGCAGGATTCCTCCGGCTCCCGGTTGACAACCAGAACGCTTACGACAGCCTGATTTCCCACGCAGACAAAGAAGAAAAGAAAGATAAACCGCCGGCTCAAGTTTTGCCCGATCATATAATGCAGGATCTTATCGATGCGGCTCGTCCCGTTGCAGGACCACACATACCATCCGGACCCCGGCCCTTACCCCAGGGAAACAGCAGGTCATCCTCCGGCAGCGGTTCAGGTTCGCGCATGAGCTGGGACAGCATGAAGGAACTGGGCTCCAATATCGTAAACAATGTACTGGACAACCTCTACGAGGACTTTCAGCAGGGTTCCCAGTGGGGAAGCCAGGCGGGTTCCATCATCAGCGCCGTCTCCGGCATGCAGGGTGCCGTCAGTACCGTTGCTGCGGGGGCCAGCGTCATGGATTTAGTAGAAACCTCTGTAGACAGCATGATGCCGGATCCCTATGAAATAGTCGGTGAATACGCCGGCGGTGTCATCGGCATGATCGGCGGAGCTGTCGGCACGACCGCCGGCTGGATAGTGGGAACCATTGAATCCAATATGTCTTCCGGAGGAGGCAGGAGCAGGGCCGGCGGAGGAGGCGGCACCATCCTGCTTTTTTAAACCTTTGTTTACACCTGATGCAGCATCATCTGAACAAGAAGCGAGACCATAACCACTGCTGTTGAGATGATCAGTCCGTGGAGCATCGGCTTGAATCCCGAACGCGCCAGGTGGGCCGCATCAGTCTTGAGCCCGATGGCTCCCAGAGCCATAACCATGAGGAATTTTCCGGTCCCGGCTATGCCGGGACCTATCCTCGCGGGAACAGCTCCGACACTGTTCAGTACAACAACCGCAAGAAAGACCAGAACAAACCAGGGAAAGACCGCAGACAGGGAAAGCGTCGCAGTCTCTCCGGCCGATCTGCCGGCTTCCCGGCGTCTCTGCCGCAGCTGAACAATAGAAAAAACCAGTACCGCCGGAACGATAGAGAGGGTTCGTGTAAGCTTGACGACGATGGCCAGGTTTCCCGCCGCTTCAGAATAGGTATAACCGGCGGCGACCACCGAGGAGGTATCGTTAATCGCCGTGCCGGCCCACAGACCGAAACCCAGGTCCGACATGGATAAAGCTCGACCCATAAGCGGGAAAAGCACCACCATAAGCACGTCAAAAATAAAAGTTGCAGATAGAGCATAAGCTATATACTGGGGTTTCGCATCGATGACTGGTGCAATGGCGGCTATAGCCGAACCGCCGCAGATACCGGTTCCCGCAGAGATAAGTCCGGAGAGACGCCAATCCAGTCCAAGAACACGTCCAAGCAGATAACCGCCGCCGAAAGCAGTTGCCAGGGTAAAAAACATTACAAGCAGAGAAAAAGCCCCCACTTCCATAACCTGGGGAAGACTCAAACTCACCCCCATACATACTATGGCAAGCCGCAGCAGCCGCTTCGCCGTAAAACCTATCCCCTCATGCACAATGGAGAGCCGGGCTGCCCATGGGTGAAGGGCAATTCCGACAAAGAGGGCAAAAACTCCTGCTCCAATAAGCTCATGGGGAACCAGGGACACCGCTGCCCGGGCAGTCAGAGCAAGCAGCGCAGTCAGGAGTACACCGGGAATAATAGAAAACATGATCATTGATGATTTGCGCCGCAGCTGAACTATCATGGGGCTGATTATATTTATTATGTAGAATATCTTCAATTATCGGTATGTCGAGTTTCTAAACATCCGTTTATCAATCCTTAAGCCTCCCGTAATGGGTTCCCGTGGCCGTCTCCGGTATCTTCGAAACACGAGAACAGTACGGGAGGTACTTCTGCATGAACATACACCGGGGCCAATATTCTCTGACCGTCCTTTTCATTCTTTTCACAGCTTCTCTGTCTGCAGAGTCGGTAATGAGCCTGGAAGAGGCCCTGAAGACGGCGCGGGAGAACAGTCTCCGTCTCTACACGGCTGAGAAAAACCTCGATTCCGCGCGGCGGAACTATGCGAACCGGGGGAACGTCTTTTACCCCTCTATCCGGGCCAGTTCGTCACTGAATCGCAGCAACTCCGAAAGCAGTGTTTCCGGCCTTGTCCCGGTCAGCCCGGCGGGCAACGGGGTTTACGACCAGGTTATGCAGTACGAACGCGAAACCTCTCCGGTCAGTCTGAGCGCCGGGATTTCGGCCAGCCTGACACTGAATCCCGCCATCGGCGACGGTATCAAGTATCTGCGAAAAGCCCTGGACTCCGCAGGCCTCGACCTGGAGGAGGCGGAGAAGGCCCTGGAACGGGATG
>Ga0334900_1000683_pt1 | contig 45825 bp, 39 predicted proteins | sample GraSluR3_MG_2_FD_207231 | JGI IMG/M metagenome (GOLD analysis project Ga0334900, IMG submission 207231) | Sludge microbial communities from methane-producing bioreactor in Wageningen University, Netherlands - Granular Sludge_31_08-R3 | ecosystem: Engineered > Bioreactor > Anaerobic >... | reverse complement strand
TCCTGAAAGAACCTACCTCTTTCTTTATTACCGTTACTTTAAGTCAGATTCCTATTCTTCCAAAACATATCTGGGAAGATATCGAAGTAGCTAACCAGCTTTCACCGGAAGATATTCCTACTATTGGAAGTGGTCCTATGAAGTTTGATGTATACGAAAGAGGCGAATATAAAAGAATGGTCAAATTTGATGATTACTTCAAAGCCGACGAAGTCGATATAGATGCTATTGAATATATTGTGTATGCTGATGCTGAAGGTGTTTACACCGGACTGGTCACAGAAAGAGTAGATATGACCGGCTGGAGACTGGAACCTGCCCAAATTGAACTGGCAAGAAACGAAGAACACCTGGAAGTTGTTGGGGTACCGGATTTCGGTTACTATCATATGACCTATAACTTAAGAATACCCCCTCTTGATGATGTTGAATATCGAAGAGCTATAGCCCATGCTATTCCGCAGGACACCTTCATAAATGTCCTATTGGATGGCCTGGGAGAACGGGGTACTTCAATAGTTGCTCCTGTTAATGCCTTCTGGCATAACCCGGATGTACCAACTTTCGAATATGACCTGGATATTGCCAGGGAAAAATTGGAAGCAGCCGGTTACTGGTGGGATGATGAAGGATTTTTAAATTTCCCGCAAGATTAATAAAAAAATTGACAGTATTTTAGGAATATAAACAAATGGGGAGAGAGATGACTCTTTCCCCATTTTCATGCACTAATTTATTTTATATTATACATTCGATATAGAGCAACGGAGTTGTTTATGGGTAAAGGTGAATTTATAATCAAGAGAATATTACAGCTTTTACTGACCTTTTTTATCATTCTAACTATTTTGTTTTTTTTATTTCGTTTAGCCCTTCCTGATCCTACTGCCGGACTTGTTATGGCAGGATTAACGGTGGAAGAGCAGGAAATGGTTAGAGCTCGATTCGGTCTTGACAAAGGCCTTTTTGAGCAATACGTTATTTACCTTAGAAATTTCGTTCAGGGAGAGTTAGGCCTTTCTTTTCATTATAAGGCTGCTGTTTTTCCAATATTACTGGAAAAACTTTTCAATACTATGGCACTAATGATTCCTGCAATTGCAGTATCATATATTATTGGACCACTGCTCGGGGTCCTGCTATCCTGGAAAAGGGGAAGTAAAATTGAAATTACCGGTATCATCGGGGGATTATTCCTGCGGTCGGCACCGGTTTTCTGGACAGGAATGATATTTATTATGGTATTCGGCATTTGGTGGGGAATTTTCCCGACCAGCGGAATGAGAACACTCCCCTATGAAGCAACTAGTAACCTTGCTAAAATAATGACTTTAGATTATCTCTGGCACCTGTTCCTACCCATGCTGACTATTGCTATCTATTATTTAGGTCTGCCCATGCTGATTATGAGAAATACAATGCTGGAAATCATGGGAGAGGATTTTATTGAGCTTTGCCAGGCCAAGGGACTAAGCGAACGGCGGATTATGTACAAGCATGTGGCACGTAATGCCCTATTACCGGTGGTAACACAGGCAGCTATTACTATCGGCCTGGCAGTTGGTGGACAGGTCGTTGTGGAGGTAGTCTTTTCCTGGCCGGGATTGGGAAGAGAAATGATACAGGCGGTCAGGACAAGTGATTTTCCTATGGCTCAAGGCGCCTTTATGATGATGGCCGGGCTGGTACTGGTCATGAATACCATCGCTGACCTGCTATATAGTTATCTTGACCCTCGCGTTGTCTTAAAAGGAGGTAGCAGGTAAACCATGGCTTATACAAAAAAAAGAAGCATTACAGCTCGTTTAAAATACTTTAAACCTATGCTAATCGCAATGACAGAACCATTCAAGGTTATTATTTCTGACCCGCTTGGAAGAATAGGCGGAATTGTCTTTTTTGCTATTTTATTAATTGCCCTGTTTGCTCCCCTATTAGCTACTCATGACCCTAACCAAATGAATGAAAAAATAGAAGGTGGCTTAATCCCTTTTGCTCCCGGCTCGGATTGGCAGGAATATCAAGTAATCGGCAAATCTCCGCTAAATGATTTATTTATTACTGAAGACTCTATCTTAGCTGCAGCAGATAATGGTCTTGTTTATAAATACACAGCAGCAACAGGCTGGCAAGAAGAAGAAATTGCTCCGGGAATTAATCTTCTGGCAGCTGCAACACATGATGGATTAGAAATAGTTGCCGGAGAGGATGGAACTCTCTATTTAAGAAAAAATGAGCTTAACTGGCATAAACAGGAAATACCAAAACAGGTTAATATTAATGATATTGCCATCATAAGCAGTGATTTAGCTTATGCAGTAGGAAATGATGGCCTTTTCCTCAGCTGGAACGGTGCTGCCTGGGAAGAAATAGACACCGGCGTAAACAGGCATTTACGTTCTTTGAGTTTCCTTCATCAAAATGACGGCATTGTTGTCGGAGACAGGGGTACAATTCTGCATTATCGAGATGGAGAATTTCAACCCCCCTCTTTTCAATCTTTTACTGATGCTACTTTCAGAGACTTGTTTTCTGTTTCCTATTACAAACCTGAACAGGCCTTTGCTGTGGGAGAACGCTCAACTATAATTGGCTATGACGGTGATAACTGGAGGATAATGCCCAATTCAGAATCAAGGACATTAAAAGGGGTTACTCATGTTTCCCAGCAGGAAGCTTATGCAGTAGGCCTGAGGGGAACGGTTCTCGGTTTTGACGGAACAGATTGGGAGACTGTACCACGTGTTACCAGAAGGGATTTTCGTGGTATCACTTTTACTGGTGAACAGGGTTTTATATATGGTGTGGAGCCATATATAAATGAGCTGGCTAAACCATCCGGTGAGCATTTATTCGGTACAACTCATTTAGGACGGGATATCTGGAGTCAGGTAATATATGGCTCAAGAACAGCTCTAATGGTAGGCATACTTGCTGCCCTGGTTGTTAATATACTTGGTGTTACTATAGGATTAATTGCAGGTTATTACCGGGGTGTGCTGGATAATCTATTGATGAGAATTGTTGACATTATGTATGGACTACCCTTAGAACCTTTTGCGATTATACTGGTATTAATATTCCAGCCAAGCATCTGGATTATTATACTGGCTATTGGCTTATTGACCTGGAGAACCAATGCCCGTATTATCCGTTCACAGGTATTATCTATTGTTGAACGCCCATTTGTAAAAGCAGCAAGAGTAGCAGGCGCCAGTGATGCTAGAATAATGCTGGTACATATAACTCCCAATATTTTACCATTAGCTTTTCTGGAATTGGCAGTTGCCATGGGGTATGCAATTACCGCTGAGGCAACTCTTAGTTTTTTAGGATTAGGACCACCACAAATTTATAGCTGGGGTACGATTCTGCATGCTGCACGGTTGTCCGGAGCATGGCGTACAGCCTGGTGGTGGGTCATTCCCCCGGGGTTATTTATCTGTATAACTGTAGTTTCGGTTTTTTTAATTTCAAGGGCTTTAGAAGTCTTAACAAATCCACGCTTAAGAGGAGGTAGAGATATTGCTCCTGGATATCAAAAATCTAAAGACTTATTACCGGATGAACAATAAAATAATAAAGGCAGTAGATGGTGTATCGTTTAAACTAAAAGCCGGAGAAAACATGGGATTGGTTGGCGAAAGCGGCTGCGGAAAAACCACTACTGCAAAATCTATTAATAGAATTCTCCCCTCTAATGGTGGAATTGTTGATGGCAATATTTATTTTCAAAACCAGGATTTAGTGCAATTATCTGAAGGGGAGCTTAATAAAATTCGCTGGCATAAAGTAGCCATGGTCACCCAAAGTGCCATGAATGCCCTGAACCCTGTTTATACTATTGGAGATCAGATGGTAGAGGCGTTTCAGTCTCACATCCAGATCAGTAAACAAGAAGCTCTGGCACGTTCTGCTCACCTATTCTCGTTAGTAGGGCTGGAAAAAAGCAGATTAAACGATTATCCTCACCAGTTATCAGGGGGAATGAAACAAAGAGTAGTAATTGCCATGGCAATGGCTCTTGACCCTCCCTTGATAATTGCTGATGAGCCAACAACGGCACTTGATGTTGTAGTACAGGATGGTATTTTAAAAAAACTGGTTGAACTGCAAGAAAAGATAAACTCTTCAATTATACTGGTCACCCATGATATTTCTGTAGTAGCAGAACTTTGCCAGCGGGTAGCAGTAATGTATGCCGGCCGAATCATGGAACAGGGCACTACCTGGGATATTTATAAAAACGCCTATCACCCCTACACACTCGGACTAATCAATGCCTTTCCTACTATTGAAACAGCCAAGGAAAACTTAATTTCTATACCAGGTTCCCCTCCTAATTTAGCTGAAAATATAACAGGATGCTACTTTAGAGACCGCTGTCCTTTTGCTACAGATTTGTGCCGGCAAACTCCTGTTAATAAAGAAATTTCTCCCGGACATGAAGTTGCCTGCCATTATTTGGATAGAGTCGAAGAATTCAGAAAAAAGGCAAAAATACCATCTACCTGGGGGCAAAAAGGCGGAAAAGTTTTGCTCTCAACCCAAGAAAGACCTGCTGTCCTGCAGGTTGATAAAATAAAAAAGGTTTTTAACTTAAAATCTAAAAAACTGTTTTCAAGGAAACAAAGATTATTAAAAGCTGTAGACGGAGTAACTTTTAATGTCAGGAAAAATGAAATCCTGGGTTTAGCCGGGGAAAGCGGTTCTGGCAAATCAACACTTGGTGAGTTAATAGCAAGGCTGCAAAATTCAACTTCCGGTAAAATATTATACCTTGGCAATAATATTGCAGAGTTAAAGAAAAAAGAATTAAAGAAGTTTAGAAAAAAACTGCAGGTTGTTTTTCAGGACCCCTACGAAACACTTAATCCTCGCTTTACTGTTCTGCAAACAGTTATAGAACCTCTGACGATTCATAATATCGGGGAAGATTTCTTTGAGAGAGTTGAAAAAGCAAAGATGGCCTTAATTCGTTCAGAATTGACTCCTCCAGAGCAGTACCTGGAACGCTTCCCTCATCAACTTTCCGGGGGGCAAAGACAAAGAGTAGCATTAGCCAGGGCAATTATCCTGGAACCTGAGTTCATAATCGCTGATGAACCAGTCTCCATGCTGGATGTTTCTGTTAGAGCAGGTATTCTTAATTTATTGAGAAAACTGCGTGATGAATTGGGAGTTTCGGTTATTTATATATCACATGACCTGGCCACAATTCGGTATATTTGTGATAGAACAGCAATTTTATACCTGGGAAGAATTATGGAAATCGGTGACACAGAATCAGTCATTACCAACCCCAGTCACCCCTATACCCAGATGTTGTTGTCTGCAGTGCCAATCCCTGATCCTACAAAAAAACGCGAAAGAGTTGACCCGCGGGGAGAAATACCTGATCCAATTGAGCTTCCCAATGGCTGCCGCTTTCACACCAGATGTGTTCATGCCACTCCAGAATGCGGATTTGAAGGCAGGGATGTACAACATATAATTGTTCTAGCTCAAAATCATCCTGATTATCCAGATATTCATACTCCACTAAAGCAAATTAAAAAAATAGAAATCAGTGGCCATGATATTAAAATAACAATTTCCAATGAGAACAGCAATGGAGATGAGCTGGACAATGAGATAAAAAATCTTATGAATGAATGGAACCAGTCCTTTCCTAAAGCCGTTACAGGCTGGTCCTGGCATGAGAATATACTTACTATCTCTTTTGGCAAAAAGAGTGAGCCTGAACTAAGGTTAGCCCCGGGGAAACAGCAAGTTGCCTGTGTACTTTATGACAGCATTAACGAATAAAAAGTTATTTTCTCTTTCCTTCTATTATTTTATTTTTTTTGCTTATAATTTACTACTCGTTGGTATTTGTACTCAATACGCAATCCGTACGACCCAATACTTATTTTAACTTTATATTCAGCAAATCATCTATTTCCAGGATTCCATTGGTATCCTTTCACTCTTGGTCTAAAAACCGTAAACTGAAAACTGATAGCTTTCTTTTATTCTTCCAGCATTAATCTTTCTAATTCCAGAGGTTTGACATATTCTCCATCCCTGTACGCTCTCATATTACCGCCGGAAATCTCATCAATTAGAATTATCTGCCTGCTATCTTTCAATCTGCCAAATTCCAGCTTGATATCATATAATTCAATACCTTTTTCAGCAAGTACTTCTTTTATAATATTACATATATTTTTGGTTAGATTCTTTAAGGTCTGATATTCTTCTTTGGAGAGAATCCCCAGCATATCCAGGGCATCATCAGTGATTAAGGGATCATTTCGCTCATCATCTTTCAGGGTAACTTCTACCAGGGCATCCAGGAACTGGCCTTCTTTTGCATACAAACCATAACGACGCAAAAAACTTCCTACAGCCCTGTACCGGCAAATAATCTCTAAGCCTTTCCCAAATGCTTCTGCCGGCTTTACGGTCATAGTAGCATTATCAATATCAGAATCTATATAATGAGTTGGTATATCTCTTTCCTGGAGCTTCTCAAAAAACAGCTTTGTCAATCGCAAACCTGCCCTGCCCGCTCCCTCCATTGTCAAGCCGACAGTATTAGAGCCCGGGTCAAAAACCCCATTTTCCCCTGTTACATCATCTTTGAACTGTAACAGATAGTTTCCATCTTCCAGTGCATAAACATCTTTTGTCTTTCCCTGATAAACAAGTTTCATCTTAAAAACCTTCCCTGTATTCATAATTTTAAAACTATTCTATATTAATATCTCTATTAGGGCAAACTTGTTTTGATATATTTTAAAAAAATAAAATAATTTTCTTTCAAATTTTTATTATCTATTATTTGTATGTTTGTTTAGAAAAAATATTCATAATTTCCTTTTTTATTTTTTCTTTAGTAGGAATAACTTCTCTTTCCAATGATTCACTGAAAGGAATCGGGGTATCCAGAGAACCTATCCTTTTTGGGGGGCATTTGATACATCTGAAAGTATCTTCTTTTTCAGTGACTGCAGAAATTATCTCTGCATGTATTCCTCCGGTTACCGGAGACTCATCTACTACCAGTAACCTCCCGGTTTTTTTTACAGAATTAATAATTGTTTCTTTATCTAAAGGTCTTAAAGTCCGCGGGTCTATCACTTCTATGTCTACTCTATTTTTTAATTCTTCGGCTACATTCAGACAGTGGGCAACCATCCAGGAAGTAGCAACTACTGTAATATCATTTCCTTCTCTTTTTATGGAAGCTTTGCCAAGAGGCAGTAAATACTCTTCTTCGGGAACTTCACATTCCTTAAAATAAAGCTGCTTATGCTCAAAAAATAAAACCGGATTGTTATCACGAATCGCACTTTTCAGTAATCCTTTTGCATCATTAGCATCAGAAGGAGTTACTATTTTTATACCGGGAATATTTATAAACATTGAGTGGACTGTCTGAGAATGTTGGGCTCCACCACCAAACCAGCGTGAACCTTCAGGTGTTCTTATTACCATAGGTACTGACCATTCACCGTTTGATAGATAGCTTATCTTGGCTGCCTGGTTTAATATTTGATCCATTCCAACCATAATAAAATCAGCAAACATTATTTCTACTACCGGTCTCATACCTCTCATTGCCGCACCTACAGCTGTACCTATAATTGCACCTTCTGATATAGGAGTGTTCCTTATCCGTTCCTTGCCAAACTTGTCTACCAGTCCTTTATTCACTCCAAACCCATATCTTGTTATATCTTCACCGTAAGCTATTACATTTTCATCTCTATACATTTCTTCATACAAAGCTTTTTTTAGAGCTTCCAGGTAGGTACATTTACTCATTAGCCTTTTCCTCCTGGTAGACATATTCAGAAACTGTATCAGCTGTCGGAAAATCACTATTTAGAGCAAAATTTACTGCTTTATTGATTTCTTTCTGTGCTTCTACTTCTATTTTTTTTATTTCTTTCAAATTTATTATTTTCTTTTCAATAAGCTCTTTTTTATATTTTTTTATTGGGTCATGAAGTTCCTTCCATTCATCCTGCTCTCCTTCAGGCCTGTAGACGCCAAGATCTCCTGCAGAATGTCCTCTTAAACGATACACTAAAAATTCAATCAGGACAGGTCCCCATCCATTTCGAGCTTTCTCTACTGCCTGTTTTGTTTTTTTGTAAACCTTGATTACATCAGTTCCATCAATAGTAAACCCGGGCATACCATAAGCAGCAGCACGTTCAGAAATTCTTTTTATCTTTTGATGTTCTTCCTTTTTGGTAGCAGCCCCATAATGGTTGTTTTCACAAATATAAATTATTGGTAAGTTCCATATGGCCGCCATATTTAATGATTCATGGAAAAAGCCAATATTAGTTGCCCCGTCTCCAAAAAAACTTACTGTAACTGCCTTGTCCTCCTTAATCTGGCTTGCCAAAGCTGAGCCGGTAGCCACACAGATATTTCCACCAACTACTCCACTGGCAACCGCCATTCCTCTTTTTTTATCCGAAAGATACATACTTCCGCTTCGGCCCTTGTTGGTACCAGTAACTTTTCCATAGCATTCAGAAATTATACTTATGGGTGAGGTACCACGTGCTAAAAAATGACCATGATTTCTGTGATTGGAAAAGATAATATCTTTTTCAGAAAGAGCCTCCATTACTCCTGTTGCTATGGCTTCTTGTCCATGATAGGTATGAAGGTGGCCGTTTAGTCTACCTTCTCTAAATAATTTTTCAAGTATATCTTCTAATGTACGAATTCTACTCATTGTCTTAAACATTCTTATTTCTTGTTCGTAATCCATGCTACACATATCCCTTTTTATATATTTATTTTTATCCCTTTAAAGTTTGCGCTCTTTGCTGTGTAATTTTAACAAAAATATTTATCTTTATTTTATTTTATAAATGCACTCCAGGCCACTTTAAAAAATTATATAATTATCTGAAAATTGTTATAATTGTTATTTTCTTGGTATTTTATATGTTTTATACTTAAAATGCCATAAATGTTCTATAGATTTATTTGCCTATTATTATTTTTAAATAATGAAAGAATTTTTATAACAAATTGCTTGATTATTAAGTATAACTTACCTTTTTACTTATAATATGCTTATAGTACAATTATCACACTGAAATTAATATACATTTTACAATAATTTCTGTCAATATGTTGTTTTGAAGAAGATACCTGTTTTCTTTTTTATTAGAAGAACAAAGAGCAGCATTATGAATTATTTTTTCCTGGTCTATCTTTCTGTATTGTCATTTTTTATTTTTTTGTCCATAATATGCGTTTTTACCGTGTTTTCTAAAAAAGTGCTTATCAAGGAGATAATAGGGACAACCATTATTAAGTGGGTTTAGGAGCATGGTATTAAATGCTATTTTTGCCACCTCTTCCAGCACTACACTATTGCTTACAGCTTCTTCGGGATTTTTCCCCCAGGTAAATGGTCCATGCCCGGCTACTAATACAGCCGGGCAGCAATTGTAATCTTTGTTTCTAAATCTTTCTACAATGACCTTTCCGGTATTTTCTTCGTATTTATTTTTGACTTCATCAATTGTCATAATCCTGGTGCATGGTATCTCCTGGTAAAAATAATCAGCATGGGTAGTTCCATAGCAGGGTATATCCAAACATGCCTGCGCCCAGCTTGAGGCATAGGTTGAATGAGTATGTACTATACCGCCAATATCTTTAAAACTTTTATATAATTCCAGGTGTGTTGCTGTATCAGAGGATGGGTTTAATTTACCTTCTATAATATTTCCTTTTATATCAACAACAACCATTTTATCAGCAGTCAATTCTTCATATGTTACCCCACTTGGTTTAATAATAACCAGGTCATCTGGACGACTTATACCACTGACATTACCCCAGGTATAGATAACCAGGTCTTTTTTTACTAACTCTAAGTTAGCATTTAGAACTTCTTCTTTTAGTTGCTCCAGCATTTTTTTGTCCTCACAATTTTCTTAAATATTTCTCCAAATCTTTTCCCAGGGATATATAAAGATTGTAAAGTTCATTATATTTATCTACATTGGACTTTTTTGGATAATAAGTTTTAGAGAAACCGGACAACATTGCTTTTTGTGCATCGGTAATATCTTTATATATACCTGCGGCAACGGCTGCGAACATAGACGCTCCAAGTGCGCAGGTTTCATCAGAAGCAGCCACTTTAACAGGTTTATTTAAAATATCGGTTGTGACCTGCATAACAAATCTATCCTTTTTTGGTATTCCTCCCATTGCGATTATTTCATCAATGTCTAAACCTTCCTTTAGGAATTGCTCATTAATCGCCCGCGAACCAAAGGCAGTAGCTTCTACCAAAGCCTTAAAAATTAATGGTGCATTCGTGCCCAGGCTTAACCCTAAAATTGCGCCGGTTAAAGTTTGGTCGGCAAACGGGGAACGCCTTCCATTTAACCAGTCCAAAGCTAAAAGAGTGGTATTATCCGGGTCTAATTTTTCAGCTTCCTCTCTTAATTTAATAAGGATCTTACTCTCAATTTCTTCTTTAATCCTAATATCTTTATTTTTGTTTAAATTATTGACTTCAGGCAGAATTGCTTCTAAAGGCCATGATAATAAATCTTTAAACCAGGCATAAACATCACCAAAAGCTGATTGTCCAGCTTCTAATCCTATTAAACCCGGAATTACCGAACCGTCTACCTGCCCGCAGATTCCCTTTATTAATTTATTGTTAATCATATCTTTTGACACTACCAGGATATCACAGGTTGATGTTCCCATTATTTTAACCAGGGTCCTTTCTTTAACTCCACCACCTACTGCCCCCATATGGGCATCAAAAGCTCCTACGGCTATAGCAATACCTTCTTTTAAGCCTAATTTTTTTGCCCATTTTTCACATAAGTTACCTGCTTTTTCATCAGAGGTATAAGTGTCTTTATACAAGCGCTCTTTTAATCTGTGCAGCAAGGGATCTAAGTCATTTAAGAACTCATCATCCGGTAATCCACCCCAGTCCTCATGCCACATTGCTTTATGGCCTGCAGCGCACCTGCTTCTTTTAATTTCAAGTGGTTTTGTATTCCCCGCTAAAAGAGCAGTAATCCAATCACAATGCTCAACCCAGGAAAAGGCAGCTTTTCTTACTTTTTCATTTTTTCGTAAAACATGTAATAACTTTGCCCAAAACCACTCTGAGGAATAGACTCCTCCCTCGTATTTGGTAAAATCAATTCCGCCCCAATTTTTAGCTTTATCATTAATCTCTGCTGCTTCCTGCACTGCAGTGTGGTCTTTCCAGAGAATAAACATGGCATCTGGTTCATCTTTAAAATCTTCCCTGAGAGCCAAAGGAGTACCACTTTCATCAATAGCACAGGGTGTTGAACCAGTTGTGTCAATTCCTATACCTTTTATATTCTTTTTAATATTTTCATCACAGGGCTCCAAAGCAATTTTAATAGATTCTTCCATTGCTTCCAGATAATCAAGAGGATGCTGGCGAAATTGGTTCCGCAGCGGTTCTGTATATTCTCCCTTCTTCCAGCGAGAATAATGTGCCACTCCAGTACTAATTTCCTTGCCGGTCCCTGTTTCAACTACTAAAGCCCGTACAGAATCAGTTCCAAAATCAAGTCCAATAACATAATTACTCATTCTCCAACTCCTTCTAATTTTTTACAATATTATAATTTATTTTCTTTTTTTTATTATTTTTAGAACTACTATTTAGTAATTATATTTATAATAAGCTTCATTCCATCTCAATTCTTTCTTAAAATCATGAATTTTAATATCTTTATCAATTAGTAAAAATTCTATATTTGCTATCTCTGCAAAATCTTCCATATGCTCAGCAGTCACTGCCAGGCTAAATCCAGTATGGTGAGCCCCTCCTGCCAGTATCCAGGCTGTAGCTGCTGTTTTTAAATCCGGGATAGGTTTCCATATTGCCCTGGCAATTGGTAACTTTGGTAACTTTTCATCAATTTTAACAACATCCACTTTGTTAACTATCATCCGTAATCTATTTCCCATATCAATTATTGAGGAGTTAATTCCATTTCCAGGAGTTGCATTAAATACCAGCCTGACAGGGTCATCCTTTCCCCCGATTGAAAGAGGTTTAACATCCAGAATAGGACGTTTACTGGCAATCGATTCACAAATCTCCAGCATATGTGCCCCCATTACTTTCATATTTCCAGGTTCTAAGTGATAAGTATAAACCTCCATAAATGAAGTTCCGCCACTCAGACCAAAAGCCATAACTTTCATTGCTCTTACCAGTGCAGCAGTTTTCCAGTCACCTTCTGCACCAAAACCATATCCGTCATTCATAAGCCTCTGTACAGCAATGCCCGGTAATTGTGGTAATCCGTACAAATCTTCGAAATTTGTAGTAAAACCCTTAAAATTTCCTTCTTCCAGAAAACTCCTTAACCCAAGTTCAATTCGAGCAGCTTCATATAATGATTTTCTTTTATTGCCATTTTCTAACAAATCATCCTCAACCAGATATTTTTCTTCATATTCTTTAATTAGTTTTTCTACCAAATAACCGGCGACACCTTTTATGTGTTCTGCCAGTTCTCCTACTCCATAACCATTAACTGAATAACCTAATTTTATTTGGCTTCCAACTTTATCTCCTTCAGTTACTGCGACCTCTCTCATATTATCACCAAAACGAGCTATTTTAGCTCCCTGAGAATCATGCCAGGCTGCAGCAGCCCTTATCCAGGTATCCAGCTTTTGTAAGACTTCCCGATCTTGCCAGTGACCAACTATCACCTTCCTATTTAACCTCATTCTGGCTACAATAAAACCAAATTCCCTGTCTCCATGGGCAGATTGATTAAGATTCATAAAATCCATGTCTATTTCTGCCCAGGGAATATCCCTATTGAATTGGGTATGTAAATGGGTAAAGGGTTTTTGTAAAAATTTTAATCCTGCAATCCACATTTTGGCTGGTGAAAAGGTATGCATCCAAAAAATCAAACCAATACATTGTCGATCGAGATTTGCTTCTAAACACAATTCTTTAATACTTTCTGGATTAGTCAACACCGGTTTAAAAATAATTTCAACTGGTAATTTAGAATCAGAAAAATATTTAACAATCGTTTTGGAATCACATTCAACTGATTTTAAAGCTTCCTTCCCATATAAGTCCTGACTCCCGGTAACAAACCAAACCTTATAATTATTAAAATCTATAATCATTTTTGGTTTCTCCTTTTTTATCCCATTCCAAAATATCATCTTTTTTATATAGCCCGGCAAGAATTTCGGGTTATTATTTCAGGCTCATATACAAAACAAGGGCTTACTAACCTCCCATCAATCATTTCCACTATCATACTTGCTACACGCTGACCCATTTCTTCTTTTGGATGATTTATTGTAGTTAACTTGATTTCGGTAGCAGTTGCCAGGTTCGAATTATCATATCCCACCAGTGAAATATCTCTTGGTATTTTTAAATTACTTTTCCTGATAGCTTCAATTACCTGAATTGCAATCTGGTCATTATAACAGAATACTGCTGTTGGTCTACTTTTTTTCTGTAATAATTTTTTTGTAAACTGGTAGGGATAAGTAAACATTTGTTCAGTGGTATAATTACCTATAAGTTCATTATTTACTGGAACACCATATTTCTTTAAAGCAGCTATAAAGCCAGCCTGCCTTTGTACACCCTGCATATCATCAGACAAAAAAATTCCAGCTATATCTTTATGTCCTAGCTTCAACAAGTATTCGGTAGCCATAAAACCGCCTCTTTCATCATTCATAATGATATATGCAGGTTCTAAATCATCATAAGTAGCATGTAAAAATATATAGGGGATATTTCTATTGGTTAATTCCTGAAAGTATTTGTGATTAATATTTAGCTTTGCACTCTTTGTAGGCTCTACAATTAATCCGGATATATCCTGCTCTAAAATCCTTTTCATGCATTCTTCTTCTTTTCTTTTATCATTACCGGTACTGGCAATACTGAAAGAATACTCTAGTTCACACAAAGTTTCCTCAATTCCTCTAATAATATATGGAAAAATATAATTAGAGATATATGTTGTTAAAACTGCTATTTTTTTCTCTTTTTTTCTTCCTCTATAAGCACAAAAGGTACCTTTCCCCTGTTCCCGGTATATCCATCCCTCATTTTCCAGCTCACTAAAAGCATGACGAACAGTATGTCGGCTTATTTTAAACTGTCGAACCAGTTCACTTTCGGAAGGTAATTTTTCTTTAGGAAGAATACCCCCGCTTCTTATCATTTCCTTTAGATATTCTTTTAACTGATAATATTTTGGTAAATAGTGATTGTCTTCTATCATTTTTGTTCTTCTCCGGATTAATTTGTATTCTATATATCTTTATCTTTTATCTGTAATTATATTCATATAAATAATTTCAATCCTACCAATTCTTCTTTATATCTTAATAAAAAATTTAAGAAAAAGGATTTTCGCTCCGATACGGTAAGTTTAAAGGTTGATTAAAATATATTTCCTTTACAGGTAACATTTTCATTATTTCAAACAGTATTTTACCTGCATGTTTAAATGCAATGCCTGTGTGATGGGGAAATCTTTTTTCAATAAGGACATGCCGGTAGAACCTGGCCATTTCCTTAACTGCAAACACTCCGATACCGCCAAATGATTTAGGGTCTATATCAAGTACTTCACCCTGCGCTATATAACTTTTTAGTTTACAGTCAGCCGTTCCCTGCAACCTGAATAAAGTAATATCTCCCGGAATTAACCCACCTTCAATGGTGCCACGGGTAATATTTGGTTCCTGGTCTGGTTCGTTTAACCTGTGCATAATCAATTGATATTTTAATTCAGCACTTTTCAAATAACAACCGGGAGTATTACCACAATGAAAGCCCATGAATAAATCGTCCTGCATGTATTCTTTGGCCTGAGCCTTGTTTTTTTCATACATATCATCGGGAACTGTATTGTTAATATCTAACAATGTTGGTGGTTTTTCAGTTGCGAGTGTAATTATATATTCAGTCAAGGCTCCATAGATATCTGTCTCACAGGATATAGGTATTCCCCTGCTGGCAAATCTTGAATTAACATAACAAGGTACAAAACCAAACTGTGGTTGGAAAGCCGGCCAGCATTTATTGGCAAATACCGCATATTCAGATGCCCCAAGGCTTTGCTCCATCCAATCCTGTAAAGTGAGTTCATATTGTGCTAGCCTGGGAAGCATATCTGGATAGTTATTCCCTGATCCTAATTCTTTTTCCATATCTTTAATTACTTCTGGTATTCTTATATCATTTTCATGTTTGTTAAAAGAGCTGAAAAGATCCAGTTCTGAATTTTCCATTATTTCTACACCTAAATCGTATAATGGCTTAATGGGAGCATTACAGGCAAGGAAATCATAAGGTCTGGGGCCAAAACTAATTATCTTTAGCCTTTTTATTCCAATCAATATCCTGGCAATATTTTGGAAATCCATAATCATTTCTGCTACCTGTTCGGCAGTTCCTACAGGATATCTAGGTATGTAAGGATTTAACTCTCTCAATCCCATATTATAGGAAGCACTCAGCATGCCACAGTAGGCATCTCCTCGTCCGCTTATTAAATCTTCCCCGCTTTCTTCTGCTGCTGCAACAAACATTACCGGTCCTGGAAATTTTTGAGCAAGCATAGTTTCTGGTCCTTCAGGACCAAAATTGCCAAGATATATTACCAATGAATTTACTTGTTCTTCTCTCAACTTTTCTAAAGCCAGCAAAACATCTTTTTCGTTTTCAACAATTACTTTCATATCTTTTAATGGTATATTTTTTTTATTACTCGCCTCTACTACGGCAGCTTTCCTTTTTCTGCTAAGTTCCATGGGAAAACAGTCACGACTTACTGCGACTATCCCCGGTTTTACTTCAGGAATGTTAATCATCTAAATCTTTCCTCCCAAAATCCTGGATAATTAATATATATTATCATATTTTCTACTTTCCTTTAAGTGCCTCTTCTTTTCTTAGAAATTGTATGAATTATAACTGATACAATTATTAAAACACCACAGACAAACTGGGTCCAAAAACCGGAAAGGCCTGAAGCAACTATGCCTGCTTCCAAAGAACCTATAATAAATGCACCTATAAAAGTCCCTTCAATATTCGCTTCTCCTCCAAACATGGAAGTACCGCCAACAAAAACAGCTGCCATCACCATCATTAAATATCCTTCACCCATAGTTGGCCACCAGGTTCTCATCCGATAACAGCTGAGAATTCCGGCAAAAGATGCTATTGCTCCCATTAACATGAATACCATTATTTTCATCATAATAACATTTACACCCATCATTCTGGCAGCTTCTTTATTATCCCCTATGAATAAAGCCTGTTCTCCAAATTTGTGTCTTAATAACAGGAAATAGAAGAAAATAGCTATTCCTAAAAACCAGATTGACTGTACCGGAATAACTCCAAGTCTTTCAGCAAATATTTTATAGGAAAAAGTACCACCCAGTGCAACTGTCCTGGATAATCCATCTGAGATAATATTACTGAAACCCCTGATTAAAAACTGCATACCCAGGGTTGCAACAATTGACGGAATACCAATGCATGTAACTAACACCCCGTTTATACAACCGACTGTCAATCCGGAGAGCAGACTTGCAATAATAGATAATAATACATTATTGGTAGCCTGAAAGGTAACGGCAAAAATGAAGCCTGACATTCCCATTACTGATGGAAAGGATAGGTCTATTTCACCCATAGCAAGAACGAAAGTCAGCCCAAGCGCCATTACACCCATAATAGGAACAGTAGATAAAAATGATTGGTATATTCTCCACTTGAGAAATACTTCGGGGCTGGTAATCATGAACAAGCCAAAAATACTGATAACCATAATTATTAATGCGATTTGTGATTTATACTTAGTTGTCTTCTTTACCCTAAATTTTTTTTCTAAATCATTCATTTGATTTTCCCTTTTCTTCTTGTTTGTTTTGAATAACCTCTTCAGTATATTTAATCAATCCCTCGCTCAGCTCCTGCAAAGATATGTCTTTGCGCTCAAACTCACCTACCACTTTACCTCTATCGATGGCTACAAAACGATCAGAAACAGGGTATACATTGGCAATATTATGAGATATATAAATACAAGATTTTCCCTTTTCCTTGATGCTCTCAATGAAATTCAACACCTTTTTAACTTCCTGTAATGATAGGGCCATGGTCGGTTCGTCCAGGATTACCGGGTCAGCTTCAAAATACATTGCCCTTGATATGGCAACACCCTGTCTTTCGCCACCGGATAAGGTCCTGATAATTGAATCAGCGCCAACTCCGACTCCTCGGAATTTCATTAAATCCCGCATAATCTTATCTGTCTCTTCTTGTTCTTTCTTTATATTGATAAAGCCTAATGTATTGGTAATCTGTCTACCTATAAAAATATTTCTCCACAGTGCTTGCTTTTCTGCAAGGGCTTTCTCCTGGTATACTGTTTCAACTCCCATATTACGGGCAGTTTTAACAGAATGCTTTTTAGGGTTTATTCTTTTGCCTTTGATATACATCTCGCCCTTATCAAAAGAATGTACTCCGGCAATAATTTTTATTAATGTTGATTTACCTGCACCATTGTCTCCTAATATACCTACAACTTCGTTATAGCCAATCTGGAAATCAATGCCTTTTAATGCCACAACTCCATCATATGCTTTATGTATCTTTTTCATTTCAACCAAGTTGTCCATAAATAACACTCTCCTTTTGCTGCTGTGAACTGCAAATCTGTTTGAGCTTGCAGGGATGTTTTACAAACATCCCTGCAAGTCTTTAGATACTCAATTTTTATTTTGATGTATAGTCTTATCTTATTCCCTGCTCGGCTAATGGTGCTACTATGTCAATATTATCCTGGCTGATTAAACCACCACCAGTATCAATATGCAATCCTGAGAAGCCATACATTTTAGTTAAATAAATCTGGAAAATTGGCAAAAATCCCTGTAAAAATGGTTGCTGATCTAAAACCAGGTCAGTATACCCGGATTTAATGCTTTCCACAACCGGTGCTGACATATCAAAACCGGCACCAAAAATCTCATCAGGACCAAATCCGGCAGTTTCAAAATAGGTCCGTTGGGCAGAGGTCAAATTACCATGGTCAGTTACAACAACCTTACAATCCGGATTTGCCTGTAGATATCCTGCTATAACAGGAATACCATTGGCTGCGTCCTTGTCTACCTCAGCTGATATTTCCAGATAATCAACTTCCATGCCAATCTCTTCGAAGGCATCAATTACGCCCTTGGTTCTTAAGCCCCTGGTGGGTTGTGATAAAAGACCCCAGACAAGCGCCTTGTCTCCTTCTTCCAATCCTGCTCTAGTGATAGCACCAGTGCCAAGGGTATAACCGGATTCATAAAGTTCCTGGCCTACATAACCAAATCCATTTGCAGCGTAGGCTCTTTCCAGTTCAGGCAAAGTTGTATTCTGACTGGTTACTATAATCCCTCTCTCCTGTGCCTCTTCTACAAAAGGTCTATAGGCTTCATCACCTGGATGGCCCATTATTGCTATCCCGTCAGGGTCAGCCGCTACTGCCTGCTGTAGCTGGTCAACCATTTTTTCCGGACTCCACTCAGACCACAGGTATCTTACTTCAACCCTGTCACCTAAAATCTCTTCTGCAGCCCTGGCACCATTATAAACTACAGTGGCAAAAGTACCTCCCGGGGAGCCACCTGGGAAAAAGTATATTACAATAGGCTCCTCGTTTTGTTGTGCCATTACTGGTAAATTCAAGAAAACCACACAAACCAACACTAATAATACTAAAATTTTAACTTTTTTTATCATTTTTCTCTCCTTTTTTAGTAAAATATTTTTGTATAGAACAATGTCTATATTCTTGATTAACAAATTATTCTGTCGGGAAAGCTTCTTCACCTCCTTCCGCTAAAATTACCCATAGCATAAACAAATTATTTGTTAATTAAAATTATCCTTCAATTGAAATCCTGATTACATTCCATGATAGTTTTGGCAAAAATGCCTTCAGAATTCCTTCTTCTATGATAGAATCGTGCTTTGTTTCCGGTATAATTCTGAATGGGTAATCTTTTGAGTTTGCTATTTTTACATCATCATGGTGATATACAATATGTTCAATAATCCTGAATTTTCCAAAACCTTTTATATTATAATTAGCAATCATGTTTTCCCTGGTATCTTTATTAACTGCAAATATTGTTATTTCATTTTTTTTGCTATCTAAGACAGCAACTGTATCCAGCACAGGCACATCAGAAAAATCTTTGCAATCATATCTGGGTGTTTCCAGAAGAGGATACAATACTGTTCCCCTGCCATAAAGAGAGGTATGCAGATATGGATAAAAAATTGTCTGGCGCCATGCTATTCCTTTATTTTCAGTCATAATAGGAGCAATAACATTGACCAGTTGCGCCAGGCAGGCTATCTTTACTCTATCTGCATTTTTTAATAAAGTAATCAATAAGCTTCCCACAAGTAAGGCATCTTCCATATTATAGATATCCTCTAATTGCGGAGGCGCAATAGTCCAGGGTGTTATTTTTTTATCCTGCTCCCTGGAATGATACCAGACATTCCACTCATCAAAAGAAAGGTTAATAGTTTTATTGCTTCTTTTTTTTGCTTTAATGTAATCACAGGTAGCAATTACCGATTTGATAAAATCATCCATATCGAGGGATTTTGCTAAATAGTTAGGAGTATCATTTTCTGGATTTCCATAGTAGCTGTGTAGTGAAATATAATCTATCAGTTCATAAGCATTATCCAGTACAGTAGATTCCCAATCTGGATAAGTGTCCATTAATCTATGTGAACTCCCACATATAACTAATTCAGTAGTCGGGTCAACCATTTTTATTACCCTGGCAGTTTCACAAGCCAATCGGCCATACTCTTCAGCAGTTTTGTGACCAATTTGCCAGGGACCGTCCATTTCATTACCCAAACACCAGGTTTTTATTTTATGAGGCTTGCGGTAACCGTCTTTAATTCTTAAATCACTATAATAAGTTCCACCCGGGTGATTACAGTACTCAATTAAATTTCTGGCTTCATCAACCCCTCTTGTTCCCAGATTAACTGCCAGCATTATTTCTGAGTTAACACTCTTTGACCATTCTACAAACTCATTAATTCCTACTTGATTCGGCTCTATAACTCTCCAGGCAAGCTCTAATCTGCTTTTTCTTTCACTCTTAGGACCAATGCCATCCTCCCAGTTGTACCCTGAAACAAAATTCCCGCCTGGATATCTTATAATAGGCACTTTTAATTCTTTTACCATTTCAATTACATCTTTGCGAAACCCATGTTTATCAGCCCCGGGATGACCGGGTTCATAGATACCACCATAAATTGCCCGTCCCAAATGCTCAATAAAAGACCCATATATTCGATTATCAACCTCTGCAATCCTATATTTTTTGTCAATTATACAATTAGCATTTTTCATTAGCAAACTATACACACCTCCTATTGGTAATCAGGAACCAGTGTTCCAAAATTTGGAGTCCCATCTTCATTCCAATCAAATACCTGGGCACGAGTGTGCCGGTTTGGGTCATAAAGAGGATCGCCGACTATATACTGGTAGTTTCTGGCATGATATACTAGCACATCTTTACTATTATCTTCTGAAACAGTAAAGCTATTATGACCCGGGCCATATTGCTCGTTTTCTTCATTAGTTTTAAAGACTGGTTCAGGAGACTTGTTCCACGAATTTGGAGCCAGCAAATTAGCAGTGTCAGACGCACTCAAAAGCCCCATGCAATAGTTAGAATCGGTCGCGCTTGCCGAAAAACTGATAAATATTTTATTGTTTCTCTTAATCACGGCTGGCCCTTCATTAACCCAAAACCCTCTTTTCTCCCAGCTATATTCAGGAGTAGCAATCATTACAGGTTTGCCTTTAATAGTCCATGGATTTTCCATTTCTGCAATATATAAATTGGAGGGATTATATAACTCGTGTGTTTTTTGAGCCCATAAAAAGTATCTGACCCCATTATGTATAAAGGTAGTCCCATCTAAGGAAAAATTGGAAAAAGAAAAGTCGTCTTCTGCTGATTTTTTCATCATACCCTTTTCCTGCCAATTGCCAGTCAATGGGTTTTCAGCAGTGCACTCCAATACATATGGCCGAATTCCCCATATATTTCCACCAAGTCCCCCGGCAGCAAAATATATATACCACTTTCCTTCAATGTAATGAATTTCCGGGGCCCAGATATGGGCTGACATCTCTCCAGAATCATGCTTTTTCCAGACTGTTGCTCCATCTACTGAACCAAGTCCCTGTATTGTATTTGCCCTTCTAATCTCTATACGGTCATATTCCGGAACAGATGCTGTAAAATAATAGTAACCATCTGAATGTTTATAAACCCATGGATCAGCACGCTGTTCGATTATTGGGTTTTTATATTCAATCTTTTTCAAAACAAAATTCTCTCCTTTCTGATATTCTGTTGTATTTAATTGTGCGCAATATAGAAATTCGGTGAATGCAAACAGCACTAAAATGATTGACATTATTATAAAAATAAATACTTTTATACTTGATAAAACTTTAAACATAAAGAAAATTTCCTTTTATCTTATAATTATTATCATTTATCCTGTTGCCAAAGATGGTGTGTCCTATCATTACTGTTTTACTCCCCCAGCTGTTAATCCTTCAATAAATGCTTTTTGGTTCATAAAAAATAGAAGGGCGACCGGGATTACCGAAATAACCGCACCAGGCATAATCATGTCATAAGCATTCCCATAAGGAGTAAGAAGGGACATAAGACCAATCGGCAAAGTTAATTTATCAGATGATCTTAATACTACCAAAGGCCATACAAAAGTATTCCAGCTTGTTAAGGCCATAAGTATAGTCATTGCACCAAAGGCTGGTTTCATCAAGGGAGCAACTATCTTAAAAAATATCCTGAATTCACCACAACCATCAACCCGGGCCGCCTCTATTAAATCTTTTGGAATTCCCGCTACATACTGTCTGAAAAAGAATATTGCGAATGGAGAGACTGCAAACGGCAAGACAACTCCCAGGTAGGTATTCATTAGTCGAATTTCAATCATCAGTCTATATAACGGAAGAAGTAATATTTCAAGGGGAACCATCATTACCAGTAATACCAGCAGGAAGAGGAGTCTCCTACCTCTAAACCTATAAACCGCAAGCCCGTAACCAACCAGTGATGAAAAGAATACTGAGAATGCTGTATAAATAGCTGTGATAATTAAACTATTTTTAAACCAGCTTATATATCTACTGTCCTCGGAAAATAATATTCTGTAATTGTTTAAAGTCATGATATCAAAATCCATTTTTAAAGTAAGTCCATTGCGAAGCATATCCTGGCCGGGCTTAAATGAAGTAATCAGCATGAAAAAAAACGGAGCCAGATAAAGCACACAAATAACCGTCAACACTGTAAACGATATGTACATCCCCCTTTTTTTGCTTATAATATATTTATTTTTCATCATGCTAATCCTCTTTAAAAAATCCAAATATTTTTAATTGGATAAGATTTACTGTCATAATAATTACCAGCAAGGTAATACCGATAGCTGCTGCAAAACCAAAATTATTATAATTAAATCCGGTTTGATAGATGTAGGCCACCAATGTTAAACCAATATCTCCAGGTGACCTGGAGGTCCAGTAAGCAAAACTTTCTGCAAACATGGAAAAGCCCCCGAATACACTTATGGTAGTAACAAAAATAATCACCGGCTTTAAAGATGGCACAGTAATATGAAAAAATTTTTGTAACCCATTTGCCCCATCAATATCTGCTGATTCATATAATTCATTGGGAATCCCCTGAAGTCCAGCTAAAAAGTATACTATATTGACACCAGTCCACCTCCACACACATAAAATCACCATTGCCAGCATACCGGTCCATTTTCCCTGTAACCAGACTACTGGCTCTAATCCAAACCAGCCGATAATATGATTAAATAAGGCAGTTGGCTGAGTGCCAAATGCAAATCTGAAAAACATACCTCCTACTATTACTGAAGTTAGTGCAGGCATGAATAATGAAGACCTGAATATATTGCGTCCCGGTAAATCTTTATTATTTAATAATACTGCCAGAACCAGTGGAACCGGAATTAATATGGCTATGGTAAGAAATGTATAGCTGAAACTTACCCTTAATGCGTTGTAATAGTGAGGGTTTAGCAAATTTCTATAATTTTTAAACCCGACAAAAGTGACGTCTCCAAACCCTGCTATGTCCTGAAAGCTCATTATTATTGCAGAAATTATTGGATATAAAAAGAATAATAAAAAGGTAATTATAAAAGGTAAAACAAAGACATAAGGAATTACTTTTAAGGAATTTATAGTATTATGTATTTTTTTAATCTTATTCATTTAAACCACCAGTCGTTCATAGCATGAAAAAACATCAATTCCTTCCATGTGCAGGATTATTTATAACCCTGCACATGGAAGATAATAGCCAAAGCTATTAAAGATTACCTTATCTGTACTGGCTTTATTGCATGGCACGTAATTCGTTTGCAATTTGTCTTAATACTTCTTCAGGAGTTGCAGTCTGTTGTGATATTGTCCTGTAAGAAGCCTCTGATTTGAGTAAATTAATTGCAGCCGGGTAAATATCAGTAATCACAGTTGGGTTAATTTCATCCCTAATCTCTAAAAGCACATCGAAAAGGTTGGTGCCATTTACAAAGTACTCTGTAAATTCATTTGGTGCAGACATTTCTGGCGCATCCCAAACATCCCATCTTAATGGATCAAATCCCAGTACTGTATATGTCTTGATAGAGCCTTCTTCTGACAGTTTTGCATATGCTAAAAATTCTTTTGCTAATTCCTGGTGTTTGCACTGGTTGGTGATGGAAGTACCGGTACCGCCCATACCTGCAGACCTTGCTCCTCCTTCTGTCCATGCAGGGGCAGGTGCAACAAGTATTTTCCCTTTCAAATCAGGCATATAGTCAGTAAATCTGTTTAAATACCAGAACGGCATTTGAACTGATGCAGCTCCACCATTATTCATAAAGGCCCAGAATTCTTCCGAATGTGTGAAACCACCAGGACAGGGTACTGCAATCTTGTCCACATTAACCCAGTCAGAAAGGGTTTGCAAAATATCAATATTTGTCTGATTATCAAGAATAACCTCTCCCTCTGCACTGAATATATCGGAACCGGCTTTAATTATTTCCGGATAATAGGTCCAATGCTCGGTGATCTCTACTACGGCAAAAGGTATACCTGTTTCAGCAACCACTTTTTTCCCGGCTTCTTCATAGTCTGCAATTGTTTTGATATCTTCAGCATTGACTCCTGCCTGAGCAAGTATTTCATTATTGTAATACATTACTAAGGCCCCAACATGGTAATCAATTCCATAATATTTCCCATCTTTGGCATAACTTTCAAATCTTCCCATAATTAAATAATCTTCCAGGGGTTCAATAATATCATTCAAAGGTACTAATGCAGGTGTGGTCCCCTTGAGATAATTAGCATACATGCTTATTTCAATATCTGCCAGGTCAGGGGCTCCTATTCCTGATTGCAGAGCAATCAAAAGGTTGTTATGCATATCCTCAAATGGATATACAGTGCCATCCAGTTTGAGCTGTCTATTTGGATTTTCTATGTTCCAGTTCTCAACAGCATCTTCTAAAAACCTGTTATGGCTTTCCTGGAATGTCCAGAATGTTAATGTTGTAACTTCTCCGCTCTGGCAAAAAACACCACTGCTTGCCAACCCAACCAACAAAATTATAAATATTACCAATACAAAAAATTTTTTCATTTTTTTCTCCTTTTATTTATAATATTTCTTTTTAAAAAATTAGGTTATAGTATTTATTTTGTTTCCACCCCCTTATTAATAACTCCAAAACAACTTATTCTTTACTCTTTTAGTGCCCCGGCTGTTAACCCTTTAATCAGTCTTTTTTGTACCAGGGCAAACAAAATTAGAGTAGGAATAATTGTCAAGGTAGCAACTGCACAAACCTGACCCCATCTGACCAGTAATGAAGAAGATAACCTGCTTATTATTAAAGTCAGGGTTGCTGTTTTCTGGCTCTGGCTGATTACCGAAACAATAAGATAATCACTCCAGGAAACCACAAAAGAATAAAAAGCTACAACCATTACACCCGGTTTAGCAACCGGTAAAATAACATAAATTAACCGTTGCAAAATACTGCTTCCATCAATCTCAGCAGCATTATCTAAATCAATAGGTATGGTGTCGAAATATCCTTTTAGCATCCACATCGAAAAAGGCAATACAAGAATGAGTTGCGTAAGAACAATACCAATAGTAGTATCCATAAGATTCATGCTGAAAATCACTAAAAAAAGCGGTATAAGCATAAGCACATGGGGAAACATCTGGGTAGAAAATATTCCAAGTATAATAAATTTTCTACCTTTAATCCTGTAGCGACTTAACCCATAAGCCCCTAATATTGAGACAATCAGGCTGATAATGGTAACTAGAGTGGAAATTCTGAGTGAATTGACGAAATATCGGGGAAAATCAGTCACACTAAATACCCTCAAATAATTATCGATTGTAAAACCTTCTAAAGGTGGTATAATCTTACCTGTAAAAATGGATTCTTGTGTTCGGAAAGAGCAATAAAAAATCCAGACCATGGGTAAAATAAAAAAACATATAGATATAATAACAACTAAATATGCAATAATTGTGTTTCTGATTTTTAATTGCTTTTTAGTTAATCTTGGCATTTTATCGCTGGTACTCTCCCCTCTCCTGCATTATTAAATAAATTATCATATATATACTCAGGATTAGCAGCATGATAGTTCCAATACTTGCACCATATCCTGCTGCATAATTCACCCAGCTTTGGCGATAGACATAAACCGGGAGAACATCTGTCCTGTTTATTGGGCCACCCCCTGTAGCAAGGTAAATAAATTCAAAATTATTAAATGTCCAGAGCACATGTATGGTTACCATGATAATAATCATATTTTTTATTCCTGGCAGAGTAACATACCAGAAATTTTGAAAGGCATTTGCCCCATCAATTTCAGCAGCCTCATAAAAACTGTCAGGGATAGTTTGCATTGCAGCAAAAAAAGTAATTCCGTAAAAAGGTACGTTTCTCCAAAGGTGCAGTATCACAATAAACGAAAAAGCGGTTCGCGGGTCTCCAAACCAGTATTTGATAAGATTACTCAGTCCTATGCTTTTTAATATTATATTAATAAAGCCAACATCAGGCTGTGCCATAAACTTGAATATTGTTACTGTTGCAGCAACAGGTATTACCCAGCTTGCCATAATAATGCTTTTAAAAAATGGCATTCCGGGAATATCCTGCTTTAAGGTCCAGGCAAGAATTAAACCAAAAAATAATTGTAAAATTACAACTATTATCGTTAATTTAATTGAATTGCGTAGAGAAATCCAAAAAATGGGGTCATTTACCAATTGTTTATAATTATCAATTCCAATATAATTGTCATCAGGCCTGAGCATGCTTTTATCTGTAAATGATACCCTAATCCCATCTATTAAAGGGTATAAAGTAAAAATACACATAATAATAATTGCTGGAATAATTAAATAATAACCTTTTCTTTTTTCCATAAAATACCTTTTTGCTCTCTTGCTTATACTTAAACAGCTTTGATGAAATAGCTTTAATTTGAAAAGGAGTGGATTGTCCACTCCTTTTCAAATTGACTGAACCTATAAATCACCTTTGGCAACAAGGTCCTTGTAGCTGTCCAATAACCATTGAGCAGCCTCTTTTGCATTTTTTTCTCCATAGATTACATAATTTACAGCTCTCATATTTGCCTCACTAACAGGGCCCCAGTTTATTGGATTCATTGTTACTGCAATCGGTAATTCATCTGCAAAACCTTGCATCCACCATTTAATACCGGCTTTTTCAAAAATATCCATCTCGATAGAATCTTCTCTTGCTGGAATTCCGCCAGACTCAACCAACCATTGAGCCATCTTTTCTTTTGAGGTAATGTACTTCACAAGTTCCCAGGCAGCCTCTTTATCTTTGGCATATTTATTCATCATAATAGGTTTAACTTCCAAATAAGTTGCAGGTACACCATCTTTATAGTAAGGGAGCCTGGTTAAGCCGGTTCGGTTTTCAAGAATATCTTTTGCAGTTTCACCCTCTTCTCTTCTACCCCAAAGCCATGGCCCCATGGGTGCCATTGCAAATTTTCCTGCTACATAGCCAGGATCTTCAACCGGCCACCCCGTTCCTCTTAGATTCGGGTCACTAGCAGGATAATCGCCTTCATACAGCTGTTCATACAAGCCAAAAACTTTTTCAAGCTGCTCTTCTGTGGCAACTAATTCTACGGTTCTTTCTCCGTCCACAGTAACAACTTCAAAGGGATTTTGCTTATTACTTACCTGGTAATACCAGCTAATGAATTCCTGGGCTGCCCTGGGACATCCTATTTCAGTACAGGTGAAGAAACCAAAAATTTCTTTATTAGATTTTTCGGTTATTGTTCTGGAAGTTTCAATCAACTCATCCCATGTTTCCGGAATGGAAAGACCATATTCTTCAAAAATATCCGTTCTATAAATCAAGGCACGAGCATTAGTGTTGTATGGTATTCCATATAATTTGCCATTGATTCTCAGGGGTTCCAGGGTGCTTTCTACAAATTGGTCACTTTCATCCCACGCTTCAAAATAAGAATCGAGGGGCTCAATAATATCGTTAGTCACATAAACAGCTGTATCTTCAAGAAGTCCCTCTATCGCATCTGGTATTCCGGTTCTGGCCTGGAGTAAAAATCTGTCCCTCTGATCTTTGTATCTTCCAGGACCATAATAGTCATCAATCTCATAATCAGGTAACTGGGTTTTGGCATCATCCTCCCAGAGCTTGACATATTCTGGAGAAACTTCCTGGGTGACAAAGGGCATATTCCAAAAAGTGAGCGTTGGCTTGTCTGCAGCCAAAGTCGAGCCTGCAAAAAAAGTAATTACTAACAGTATAATTATCAGTTTGCTTGTTATTTTTATCAATTTCATTTTGTTATTAACCTCCTGACTAACTAAAATAAATGTTTAAAATTACTAAAAAGTTGTTTAATATTTTTCACCTCCCTCTTTTAATATTTTTTGCAACATTCCAGTATTTAGTTAAAATGTTTTCTTGTTTAGTTTGGTTTAAAGGTACTTGTAGTAATCTACCTCGTTTTTTTAGCTGATATTTTATAAAGTATCTCACCGGTAGAGTTATGTAGTGTAAAGTTTATGATTTTGCTTCGTGTTTCTATAATGAAATTTTAGAGGTTTTTTTATGTTTCTAATAAATACTTAAGATAAAATATTTTAAAATACCATATTATAAAGTATAAATTAGTCATATAAATATTGAAATAATTAATATACTTATACGGACAACCGTACATATATTGTATATCATTTTTTCTCTATTTGTCAATAATTTTTTATTAGCTGATAAGTTGATGCTTATAAAAATATTTCTTTACAATTACTGCAATAATTTAAGTAATTCTTAATACATTTGTTTAGTGTAGTGGTAGTTGAAGATTATGGTAAAAATATAGAAGCTTTAATTAGTTTATAAAGAAACGGTACATTGTTGTCTGGTGGTATTCTTTGTCCGGATATAATAACGGTGATGGAAAACTGTCCTCATTAATGGAATTTGGATAAAATTCAGCTTCCAGGCAAAGTCCGCTATGTTTATGGAATAATACTCCATTAGCACCTCTGACATCACTAATTTTATTGCCTGAATAAAATTGAATTCCCGGTTTTGTAGTCAGGACCTCCATAGTACGTCCACTCCTTGGCTCATGCGCTATTGCTGCTAAATTAAGTTTTTCACCTGAACCGTCAATCACAAAACAGTGGTCATAACCACCAGCAACATTTTCAATATCCTCACCTATTAATTTTGGTTCAGTAAAATCCATAGGGGTTCCGAAAACATCTCTAATTTCCCCGGTTGGAATTAAATTGTTATCTATCGGTAAATATTTTTTACCTAAAAGCGTCAATTTATGATTCAAAACTGTTTCAGAAAGTCGTCCCGACAAATTCCAGTATGTATGATTGGTTAAATTTACAATTGTTTTTTTATCAGTTTTGGCCAAATACTCTATCTTTAATTCGTTATCTTCATTAAGGCTGTAAGTAACTTCTGAGGTTAAGTTTCCAGGATACCCTTCTTCCCCATCCGGGCTAATATAATTGAAAGATACCCCGATAGTATTTTTATTTTGCCAGCTTTCTGCTTGCCACAACACTTTATCATACCCCCTGTTGCCGCCATGCAGATGATTTAATCCATTTTCATTGCAGGAAAGATGATATTCTATATCATCTAAATGAAATAATCCGCCAGCAATGCGATTTGCAAAACGGCCAATTGTCGCGCCAAAATAATACTTCTCCTGCAAATATTGCTCAAGCTTATCAAAGCCCAGAGTTACTTCATCAATCTGGCCTCTCCTGTCGGGTATTTTGAGAGAAACAAGAGTAGCACCCAGAGTTATCAGCTGAACACTAATTCCTTTGGAGTTGCTTAAAATAAATTTTTCAACTTTTTTGCCTTCAGGAGTTTCCCCAAAATGTTCATTTTTTATTCTGTACATATAAATCCTTTCAGGTCATTTATTTTATTATAGATTTATTCAATCTATTTTTCAAAATATTTTATGCTAATCATAATATTAATTACCGCAAAACATTTTCTTAATAGAATATATAATATTTGTTCAAACATACTAATTATAGCTAAAATTTTCAAAGATTCTTTATATTTTACAAAAAAAAGACTTTTTTCCAATTTTGTAGTATTATTTCATTAATAAGAATAATAATTTTTTATTCGTTCAAATATACAAAACGAAGTGAGTGAATATCCAAAATGCCAGAAAAAATTATCGGAATTTTAGGCGGTATGGGACCTGAAGCAACCGTTGATTTATTTTATAAAATTATCAAGGCAACTGATGCAAAAAAAGACCAGGAACATTTAAGAATAATTATTGATAATAATCCTAAAATACCAGACCGGACTGCTGCTATCCTCGGCAAAGGCGAAACTCCCCTTCCACTATTACAAAGAACCGCTCAAAATTTAGAAAAAGCCGGGGCAAATTTTATTGTCATTCCCTGCAATACTGCTCATTATTTTATCCCTGCTATCGAAAATAGTATTCAAATACCAGTATTAAACATGATTGAAGAAACCTTAAAAGATATTAAAGAAAAATCACCTTATATCAAAAAGATTGGTTTATTGGCTACAATGGGTATTTGTAAAACTGGGCTTTATGACCAATATTTTAAGAAATACAATATCGCAGGCATATCACCCGGGGGGAAATCTATAGCCAAAATAATGGAAGCAATATACGCAGTTAAAGCAGATAAGCTATCCAGAAATATAAAAGAGAGTATGCTAAAGATTGCTGGTGATTTAATTAACAATGGAGCAGAAGCAATAATTGCCGGCTGTACCGAGATACCTCTTATTTTAAAACAGAAAGATATTCCAGTTCCACTAATTGACCCAACCAATATTTTGGCAAAAGCCGCCGTTAAGAAAGCGAGGTGATAAATAAAAAATTATAAAATTATAATGCGCACAATATATCGGCAATTTTAAATCATTTTATTTTTTAGGAGGGATAAAATGAAACTTTTTCAAAAAATATTAATTGGCTTTGTATTGGGAGCAATTTTGGGTGCAATTTGGGGTCCGGGTATAGAATGGATAAGACCGGTTGGCACTATCTTTCTCCGCCTTTTGTCTATGTTAGTCATCCCCTTGATTTTTTCCAGTTTGGTTGTTGGTGTTGCAAGTATTGCTGACCCCAAAAAATTAGGGAGAGTAGCCGGAAAAACTATCGTATTTTATTTAATAACTACCGCTTTTGCCATAACCATTGGATTGTTGATAGGAAACATTATACAGCCAGGAGCAGGAATGGATTTAGTTTTAGAAGGAACTTCACAAGAGGCAGGTCAAATCCCCTCAATCGCAGATACTATCATAAACCTTGTCCCGAACAACCCCGCCGGGGCAGCTGCACAGGGTACAGTACTTCAGGTAATTGTATTTGCGCTATTCTTCGGTTTTGCAATGACAAGAGCAGGAGAAAAAGGACAAAGTGTTTTAACATTTTTTCAGGGATTTGCTGAGACCATGTATAAACTAACCGGAATAGTGATGGAGTTTGCCCCATATGGCGTATTTGCTCTTATCGCAGTTACTGTGGGTACTCATGGCCTGTCTGTATTAGTTCCTTTTGCTAAATTAATTTTTGCTGTTTATTTGGGAGTTATAATCCATGAATTATTAGTTTATTCAGGGATGGTCTCAATTATTGCCAGGATGAGCCCGCTAAAATTTTTTAAAGGCTTCAGCGGGGCATCCCTGCTGGCTTTCACCACTTGTAGCAGTTCAGGCACTCTCCCTGTCTCCATGCGCTTAGCCCAGGAAAATTTAGGTGTTTCCAATACTGTTTCCAGTTTTGTCCAGCCGCTAGGAGCCACTATCAATATGGATGGTACCGCTTTATATCAGGGTGTTTGCGCATTATTCGTTGCCCAGGCTTATGGTATTCAGCTTGGATTTGGAGGGCAATTAACGGTATTATTAACTGCATTATTAGCCTCAGTTGGAACTGCCGGAGTACCAGGAGCAGGTTTAGTAATGTTAACGATGGTACTTACTTCGGTAGGCTTACCCCTGGAAGGTGTAGCCTTGATTGCAGGAGTTGACCGAATACTGGATATGGCAAGGACTTCCTGTAATGTAACCGGGGATGCTGCCTGTGCTGTTGTTGTAGCCAAAACTGAAGGTGAATTAACTGAAACATAAAAGACTACAGAATGTTATATTTAAATAATTTTATTTTTATCGTACTAACAAATAAGGGCAGGTGGAAAATTTGCCCTTATTTGTTTAGATATTTTTGCCAGCTATATAAGGCATAAAGGCACTCTTTGAACATCTGTAAGCGATATAGAAATCCCGCCGAATAACCCAACTTACTTTCTTTGGTATGATGAGTTATCCCACTTAACAATGGACTAAAAATTGGAATCTTTCGCGATTCTGCAATTTTGGTCAGAAATATTTCTACCCCGAATCTGCTCCAGGAAAGGTCAGGTAAGCTTTCCACAAACCAGCCAGAAAGTCCCCTTTGCCCGTTTAATATACCGAAATATTTTTGGGCTAAATCTACACCAAGCTTTCCGCCCTGCTGAAACATTCCTATTGTCATACCAATTTTTGGGTTCTCTTTAAGTGGTTGACATAAGGCTTCTATATGCTCGTGCTTTAGATTAATTAAATCGGCATCGAGAAATATCCAGCATGAGGCTTCTCCTACATATTCTATTCCGGTTTGTAAAGCCGCCCCTTTGCCCAGATTTTGCTCATGGCGTAAAACTTCTACCGGATATTGACGGACGCATTTTTCAGTTTCATCTTCTGAACCGTCATCAATAACCACGATCCTATTTTTTTCTTTATAACTGCATATTACCTCTAAAACGCTTCCTATTCTTGGCTTTTCGTTATAGGCAGGTATCAGTATAACTGGAGTTTTGTCAATCATCTTATTGGAAAACCTCTCTCCAGGAGATTAATATTATAATCAATAAATTAAATATTACTCGTATCAAAATTAATCTAAATTCTATAATATCATAACTATACCATGCTTCGACAGTAATTATAATACTACTTGTCTTCTTTTCTTTTCTTTTCTGTGCAAACATATGACATAACTGAATATGAATTGATTTCCAATTATCAATCAGTTATACTACTTAAAGCTATTTTTTTTAGTAACGGATAATATTCAGTCAAACACGCTGGTTATGGCCCCTGGTGGTTATAAATTTTCCGATTACTGGCGTATGGGATTGCCCTTGCAAATACTGATAATTGTAATAGCAATTCCAATAATAATGCTTGTATGGTCTCCTTAAAAGCAGTTTAGAAATATATATTTACCTGAACCTGCTACAAAATTGAATAAGCTTCTGAAACCTTAGTTTTACTATTCGATGAAATAATATTCACATAATACTGGATATCTTTAAGATGTTGTAATACTGCAGTTCTTTTAATCCCCGGCGGAGCATAGACAACAAATAACACATTTTTGGTGTTTGGTTTTATCCTGGTACGTTTATCCGGCCCATATATAATACTTGATGTTATCCCTTGTTTATCAGATACAAACATGTCATTTTTAATTAACTGTTTTTCTTCTCCGCTTATCTGTCTATATCTTTCGTTGCCTTCTGCAACATCGATTCTTACAGGCAATTTTACTGCATCTAAATCATGTCCTGCTGTCAGCAATAAATTCTTCATTTCAGCCATAAACATAGCCTCTACCAGTGAAGAAACTGTGGGAATTGATTTATTCTTAAAAACGATTGATTCTAACTGTAATAAGACATGGTATGTTTTTTTAAATTTCTTGTAGTAATCGACATAGGCCTTAATCGGTTCCATATTTTTTAAATAGGATTTAGTTACACTGGCATATTTTGCCCTTAAATTATTTTCAAGCTCTATTTTACAACTCTGAAGTCTTTCATGTCGAGCAGGATTACAAACATTGTTAATTGCCAGTAAACCTAAAGATGCTTCGGGATAAATATTTTTTATTTCATCTGATATAATTAACAATTCTAATCCTCCTTATATAGAAAAAATACTATTTATTTCCTATAATTAAGCAATAATTTACTTTTTTCGAAGCAAAACAATGTTTTCAATATGCCTTGTTTGAGGAAACATATCAATCGGTTGAATTGCAAGTACCTGGTATTGATTTAGAGAAAATTGTTTTAAATCTCTGGCCAGAGTAGCCGGGTTACACGATACATACACGATTCTCTCAGGAGAAATGTCAGCTATAGAATTGATGACTTCTGGCTTAAGACCGGTTCGGGGAGGGTCGATTATAACTCGGGAAAAATAGTCTTTAGTCCCCGACAAAACAGATTCACAAAAACCGGCAGTAAACTGACAATTTGTAATACCGTTCAATTCTGCATTCTTCCTGGCATTCCTGATTGCCAAAACACTGGAATCTATACCAAATACCGATAAAGCCTCCTCAGCAACATTCAAAGCAAACATTCCTGAACCACAATAAGTATCCAGTACTTTATCCTGCTTACTAATATTTAAATAACCGACAACTGTATTAATCATTGAGTCAAACTGCTGGGGGTTTATCTGAAAAAAATCCTCGGCTCCCAATAAAAAGTAAAACTTTCCTGCTTTTTCTTTTATTAATCCCTCACCGGCTAGCAGTTTAATTTTTCCATCTCGTTTCTCATAAATTGCATCTATTTCCCCAGAAAGTCTCTTTTCTGTTTGTTTATCAGGTAAACAGTCAATAAATTCAAGGATTACCTGCTTGCTATTATATGACTGGCGCAACATAATTGAGCTATTTTCCTGCAGGCATATGCCAGGAAGCGTTTCCTTAATTAAAGCACTGAACTTGTTTAGTTTTGGTAGCAACAAGGGACAATTATCAATTTGTATCAATTGCCTGCTATAATTTCTATAAAAACCTATTTTTATATCTTCAGAGTTTTTATCAATATGCCAGACTACCTTGTTTCTGTAATTCCATGGTTCCTGCATCCCAATAGTGCTCGATACCTCTACTGGTATTCCTCCTATTCGTTTTACTGCTTCTTCAGTAATATTTTTCTTAAACACCAGCTGTTGTTCATAACTGACATGCTGATATGAACATCCCCCGCACTGATAGTAATAAGGACATTTTGGTTTTGTGCGGTAAGGTGAATTTTTTATAATTTTCCGCAAAACAGCCCTGGAAAATTTTTTCTTGTCCTCTATAATGTCAACCAGCACAATTTCTCCCGGAATAGCATAAGGCACAAAGATTACTTTACCATCATTCCTGGCTACTCCCTCCCCGTTATGACTGATGCCTGTAATCACTAATTCCATTTTTTCAGCTCCATTATTAATTGTCCTTTTTAGGTAATTCAATTTCTGCCACCAATATTTCTTCTTTATTATCAGAAGCACTTATTGCCAAAAAACCATCCTGTGGTGGCAAATCAAAGAAATTTTTTACATTTTTGGTATTTACCCTGCTTATAATGCTTGATTGACCATAGAAACCAAGGTCAAAAAATTCTCCATTCATCATAGGGTTAATAGCATATTTAAAATACTTTAATTCATGGGTATGTTTATAACTACTATCCAGCCATTCTTCCTGTTGCCATTTTTCCCAGGGAAGCGGATTGGCTGAAGGCTGAATAAGAATATCAGCTTCTTGTTCTCTTAATCTGTTTATTACATCTTCTTTAAAGCTATCCAGACACACTGCTATCCCTATTTTCCCTAATGTGGTATCAAATACTTTGATGTCCTCTAAATTACCTGCAGTCAGATGCAGTCCTTCCTCCTGCTCTAATTCCAGCAGGTGAACTTTATCCTGATAACCAATAACCTTTCCAACAGGGTCAAAAAGATATGAGGTATTATATATCTCCGGGCTTAAAGCACCTTCCTGATAAAGCACTTCCCCGTTGCTTATCTTATAATTAGGTAGTGGAACAGAACCAGCCACTATGTACACCTGATATTTTTTTGCTAAATTACTGAAGGTCTCAAAATAGGTCCGGGCAATTTCTTCATTATGATAGTAGTATAAGGCTGGTACCCAGGAAAGATTGTATCTTATCCGGTACCATAAAAGTGGTAACAGGTGTTTCATAGTCATTTTTTTAATTGCCTCTTCAATAGTATTTACTGTACTTAATGTCTGGTTATTTCCCTGGGCAATCAACATCAGCCCCACATCTTCTGGAAAAACAACCAGCGCAGGAAGGTCGGAATCTGTTTTAGTATCTACTTTATCCATCAAATTCTCAATCTTTTTTGTAAAGTCCTGCTGTGAATAAAAGTCTTCTATGTCAAGTTTCATTTGCACTGCAACCAGCTGACCTATGTTCTCAGATGCCAAACAACCAAAAGAAATTATCAAAAAATAAATGAACAGAATGAAGAAAAAAAATAGATTAATCCTATTATAAATAAACATTTAATAGGCCCTCCTTGTATCTAATAAGTTTTATAGAAAATATTTAAAACTGAAAACCGAAAACATGACTTATTCTACATCACTTATCAGATTATTATTATTATTTATTATGAAGTACCGGTTATCTTAGAATTTTTAGGTCTATGAATTCATTCTCCCGAGCAACTTCCTGCAAAAGATTTATAATTGATTCTCCATAGGAACCCAGATTTGCTATTAAGTTATCCAGATTATAAATAACTATTCTTTTTGGTGAGAAATCAGTAGAAAGGTAATCCCAGAGAGCATCCAAATTATTGCCATAATAGTCTGGTAATGATAATTTTCTTTTAAGGTAGGAATGCGCACTCTCTCTATCTGTCATCTTCGCACCGTTTAACCAAATTTCCTTCATTTAATCTCCTAATAAAGTCTTTCAAAACTTTGGTAATGGTCATTTGTATAAAAAATAAGCCCGTCATTGGAGTAAACAATACGTTCAGCGCCACGATACCCGCCGGAATAATTAATATCACACTCATAATATAGACGTTCATCTGCTTCCGGTAAAAGCCCTTCCCGGTTATAAAATCGGTCACCACCTATAGAGTTCTGAGCAGCAACATCCCACAGATTTCCTTTTGAATTATCCCAGCCCAAATCCCGGGCTTCCTTTTTAGTAATATAATTCGGCGGAGGTTCCTGAAATGTATGGATATAGGAGGCCACTTTTTCTTTGCTGGTATATCTTTCTCCTTTTTCAACTGTTATTTGCCCTATATCATTAGTTACTTCATTGGTCTGCCGACTTTGACTTTCATGAACTTTGTCTACAATGCTCTCATCTGCAGAAATGCTCGCTTCAGGTGTATCTGCTGGTGATTCTTTTTCAGGTGAACCGCAGCCGATAAAAGCCAATAATATAAAAACAATTAAGCTAAGAGCAAATAATTTGTTCCAATTTCTAATTCTATACATATAATTTCTCCTATTTTACGTCTTCACTTCAAATATCAAAACTTGATTCTCTATTTTATTAATTAATCCGTTTTACAACGATATAAAATATCCTTTATGGTAATAGTTTTTAAAGTGTATTGTAATTATCTTAAATAAAGACTATATGGCAATTATAAAATGAAAATTATTATTTGACAAAAATAAAAAATAAAGTTTCTATAACATTTTTATTATACCCGCATTTTATGATTTTTTTAATAATTAAAGCAGATAACATAAATCATTTATGTTCAAAGTTTTCCATAATTTCTCTATCTATTTTATTTTATAATTTTTTTCCCCTACGATATCTATTTTTTCAAGTTGTATAGCCTAGAGATTTATTGAACTTTTTTTGGTTTTTTTTATTTATTTAAAGAAATCTCGGATATCTTATTTTTCTTAATGAATATTCTATTTTCAAAATTATTGAAAGAAAAGTAGATGAGTCTGCGTATTATAGGTAGGAACAAAAGTTCTGATAATAAAAAAATAGAAAGGAAGGAAGTTATGAAAACTAGAAACCTATCAAGAAGCGGCATATTTTTTCTAATCATTGTACTACTAATCGGAAGCATCACCGTTTTAGCTATAGCTGATAATCAGGAAAGAGAGATTATAGGTACCGGAAGGGGCATACAAAGAAATCAGTTCTTAACTCAGGAAGATGAATGCGACTGTGATGATGACTGTGATGATGAAGGAAAACAGCCGGTAAAGATCAGCGGAGCTGAATTGCGAACCATGAAAATAATTGATATTGCCAATCTTTGGGAAATTGAAGCAAGTTCATTATTAAATGATCTTATTACAAACCTGGATCTGAAGCAAAATTACACTGTGGAAAATACTATCGATATGCTAAGATTAGAAAATCGCTTTTCCCCAAGCCAGGTAAAAATTATTGCAGATAATCTCAAAGTTTCTTAACTTGCTTAAGAAATAAAATGTCTTTAAATTTCTCCAGTTAATCCCTGCCCTTGTAGGTGGGGATTAGCTGATAATATCCTCTGGTAATCCTAATCTCAGTTGCCTTAAAAACACTCTCAGATAATTGGCTTCCGATAATCTTGATATGCTGATTTCTGGCCAAAGGCATATTGCCTTTTACCCTGGCCTGATTAGAATTAACCTCCCATTTTTTATTTAAATAATCCTTTAAGAAAAGAAGGTTTTTCTCTGGCATTACTTCTGTGACAGCACCACAAAGCAATCCTTTCTCCGGATGCATCCACTGATTTTCTCTGCTATAAACCAATCGTTGATAAACAGGGGCCCTATCTCTTAACTGTCTTTCTACAGTTTCTGTCCATCCATACTGGTAGAAGTTAAATCCAAGTAATGCACTGACCAGGAGACTGAGAAAGAAAATAATTATAAATCGGTAACGATAGCCTGTTCGAGTATGAATAAAATGATAGTAAGTAATAAACAGAAAAAAGAACAATAAGGCAATCCATAGATAGGGCAAACTGATAACCACCGCTCCCGGCAAGCTAAGACCCAGGTAGGGATAGATATCCCAATCCAGATCACCGGCAATAAGCAAAATCATGCCAAAGGCAATACCCCCCAGGACTGTGGTGAGGCCAAACATTAACCAGAAGAAATAATTAAGCGTTAAAAAGTACCAGCGCGATTTGGGTGAAAATTTTTTATTCTTGATTTCTTCTAAAGCCTTCTTGCTGATATCTTTCATTTTTTACCTGCAAAGATTTTCCAATAATATTTCACATGCCATAAAGTGTGAAAGATGCCAATTAGTCCCATAATAATAGAAAATTCTACATGCCAGAAAAGAAAATTAAAATTGATGGAACGAAACCAGTCAAAATCACGAATCAGTATCAAAACATATCCGGTGCCTGCAGAGACAATAAAACTGATTAAAAGCAGAACATTCCAGAATTTTCTTTCCTTTGCCGGACTGATTTTTAACTTGCCTGCCAGCCATTTCCCTCCCAGGTAAAACAAAAGAGTAATTAGACTAATTTCTATTAAATGATAATGATTCACTGTCTCTTTCTGTACGGGATTTGTTGCTATTTGCTGATGCTCCGCAGTATTGGCACTGATTATCACTGTATTACTTGCTGTACCTGGATTGTTTTGAACTAAAGACGTTTCAAACATTTCAATAGAACCTTTGTTTTGCTCAATTGCATCCTCCACAGGTTTTGGTTGAGATAGATCACATATACCGTCATTGTTCGTATCAATATATCTGCCGCAATCACCGGGGTAAGGGCAATCTTCTTCGCCAAAAGGACACCTGTTCCAGGGTTGTGTTGTTGCTATAAAAGTAACTGAAAATAGAAAAATAAACAAAATAATAACATAAAAATATAACTTCTTCTTTTTATATAATCCCATCAAAATTCCCTTCCCTTATCTCATATAAATTATTCCTTCTAATAAATAATACGAAAAACAAAGCATTTTTCTTTCATATCATTGGAATTTTGATGATTATGGATCAAACAATAATAAAAATATTCAAAAATTCAAATTATCTTGAAAGAAAACAACGTTTCTTTGCGTATTAATAGGTAAGTGAAAAAATCTTTAAAGTAACTATCTGATCAACAGAAGTAACAAGCGCTCATTTTAAAAAGAGGCAGGCATTTCTCCCCTCTTTGCTCTAAGAGCTATTGATAGCACAAAAAAAGATAAACATAAACAATAAAATAAATTAAGGAGTATTTTTATGCCCAAAAAAAGCACAAAAAGTTACTGGCTGCGAACTTTTATCCAGGTTGCATTTTTATTGCTGGTGACTTTAATAAGTATCAATCATTTTCGTTTTACCCAGGGATTACCTCCCATCTTAGTCGGTTCAGCCTCATTGCATGCCATTTGTCCCTTTGGAGGGGTTGTCACCACTTACAATTATATTACCCAGGGTATATTTATTCGGCAGATATCTCAGTCTTCTTTTACTTTAATGTGGCTGGTCCTCTTGTTAGCCTTGTTTGTCGGTCCAGTTTTCTGTGGCTGGATTTGTCCTATAGGCACAGTCCAGGAATATTTCGGTAAATTGGGTAAAAAGATATTTGGAAAAAGATATAACAACCTTGTTCCTCCTAAAGCAGATTACTGGTTACGCTATCTCCGCTATATCGTGCTTATTGTGATTGTAATATTAACTGCTATGGAACTCAGGCTGATTTTTCAGGATTTCTGCCCCTTCTTTACCCTATTTAGCTTCTGGTCAGCTGAGGTGGCTCTTTCAGGGTTGATCTTGCTGGGAGCAATTTTTATCGCAACACTTTTTGTAGAACGTCCCTGGTGCAAGTATCTATGTCCTTTAGGAGCTTTATTAGGCGTATTCAACTTTTTCCGGATTATTCCCTTGAAAAGAAATGAGCAAACCTGTATTGACTGTAAGCTATGTGACAAGGTATGCCCTATGAATATTAAAATATCAGATAAGCGCATCATTCGTAACCATCAGTGCATTTCCTGTCTGCTCTGTACGGATGAGATAGCCTGTCCGGTTAAAGATGCCCTGAATTTCTCTTTTTTAAAGACAAAAAAATAGAATAGAATAAAATTTAATATTTCAAGGAGGAAATAATGAAAATCAGACATATTCACATTTTTATCGCCATTGCCATTATTATGGGAGGGGGAATCTATGTTTCCAGCCAGCTGGGATTATTTCATACCACCCGGGCGGCAAGCAATAATACGATGCGCGCAGGAGGGCAAATACAGGCAACATCCTCTCCGCAATCGATGGGTACTGCAAGACAGATGCAGACTAATTTAAATGAATCAGCCACTCTTAATATGTCCACCGAAGATCAGGAAAATTTAAACGGAAGCACGCATGATGTAGCAGATATCAGGGGATCTTTTTCCCTGACTGAAATTGAACGACTTTATCAGGTTCCACCTGCTGCCATTATTGAGTCTTTTAGCCTAAAAGAGAACACGGATCCGAGAACATTCCGCTTAAGAGACTTGAAAGTGCTTTACGAAGACTATGAAATCGATGGAGAGATTTATGAGGTAGAAACCGATACCATCAAGGTATTTGTATCACTTTATACCAATAAACCTTATACTTCTGATGAAACATTCTACTTGCCTGAGAAGGCTGTCAATTATCTGTTAAGAGAAAATAGATTAACCCCCGAAGAAGAAAGTTATTGGAAAACCCATACTTTCGATTTAGATATCTATGCCCGGGATAGTCACACAATACAGGCAATGGCTGAACAATCTAGTGCTGCTTCTTTTACCGGCAATACCACTATTGCTGGATTAATATCCATGGGCATGGATGAGGCAACCTTTGAAGAGATAACCGGATTTGAAGTGCCTGAAGATAGAAACATCACTATCAGAAATTTCATCTTTGCTCATGGCCTGGGTTTTGATGATGTTAGCGAAGAAATTGAAGAGTTTTTTAGATAAGAGATAGTATAAATGCAGGTTTCTGGTAAGTGATGTTAATCAAATAAACCAGAGGGAGTAGATTCTGTTTTCTCCCTCTGATTTATTTTAATGCAAAGATGAGATAAATGAAAATAATTAGATATTTCTGACATTTTATTTTTTATAAAACTTTAAGATTTTGTTTAAGCGCTTTTTATATTTGCCTAATATACTATCAGAAGCAGATAAAAGTATTTGAAAAGTTAATCTAAATTCTGTTCAAGGAGGATGTAAAATGAAGAAAAAGTGGATGATCACCGGATGTATACTATTGATGGTCATAACTGTCGGAAGCGGTCCGGTCATTGCTCAAGAGAATATTCCCCTGGGCATTTCACAGATGATTACTCTGGCAATCTCTAACAATCTGAATTTTAAGAAAGCCAGTTATCAACTGGAAAATGTTGAACTGGATGCTAAACAGCTGGCAGCCGAAAACCTGCTGACCGAATCAGGGATGGCTGCAATGCAAAAAGAAATCAGCCTGTTACAGCAACAGGATAATTTCAGAAGACAGAAGGACCAGCTCATTATCAAGGTCGTAGATGATTATTTTCAATTAATGATGTCAGAGAAAGATGTTGCCAGAAAAGAGAAAAATGTAGAATTGGAAAGGATAGTTTTAGAAGAAGTGGAAGCACAGGTCGCAGCCGGATACAGTGTTGACCTTGATTTATTACAGCAGGGGAATTCCTATTATGATTCCTTATTTTCTTATGAAAAAGCCAAACTCAATCAGCAGCAGTTATTGATTGAAGTAAAAAATACCCTGGGGATTGATTATAATCAAGAAGTTGTTTTATCAGAAATCCAAATTCTGGAATTTCCGGAAATTGATATCACAGAATCCTTAGCTAAAGCCAGAGAAAATAATCTATCCTTAAAGAGTAAAGATATCGAAACAGAATTAACCCGGATAAGATTAGAAAAAGCAAAAATTGATCAAGCACCGGAGCTGGGTATTGTCAAGCTGGAAAATAACTTTGGGATAGCTCAACTGGAAAGATCCTTATTAGAGCAGGATTTGGATTACCAGGTATTAACCCAATGGCAGAATTACAGTCAGAGTAAGAATGATATTACCTTAAGCCAGCAGAGTTTAAAGCAAATGGAAGAAAACGAATCAATCATTAACAGGCAAGTACAGGTAGGTCTGCGAAGTGAGGATGAGTCCCTCTCGGCAGCTATCGGGGTCTTGGATGCGGAATATCGTCTGATTTCATCAGTCAGACAATACTATCAATCCTATTTAGAGTTGCAGAGGATGATGGGTATCATGGATGAAGGAGAAATAAAATAATGAAATATTTTTATTTTAAAAATCGAAATCAATATATGATCGGTTTTGTGGCAGTGTTAATATTGGTATTCTTTTCCGGAATGAGCCAGGCTAAGGAGATAAGTCCGGAAGAGGCTATCCGGTGGGGGATTGAAAATAACCGTGAACTGTTGAATATCCGTTATAGTATTGAAGATTTGAAACGTAATCTGGAGATATTAAGTGCCGCAGATTCCTTCCAGGTTGATCTGAGCATAAAACCCATCTGGCATTTTGGAGACAGCGGCAAAGGTTATTCTGTAGAGATGGATGAAAACAGATTTGCCCCATCTACTGAGGTGAATCTTACTGCAAACAAGGTTCTAGCCTCAGATTTTAATCTTTCTACCCAAATAACATGGGAATCCGAGAGCTTAAACCAGGACTTCTTTGATTCACTGGTCAATGACATTAATGCCAATATTAAGTTAGATAAAAAACTTTATCCGGATACCTGGACTGAACGGGAAAAACAGGTCTACTCCATAGAAAACAGCCTGAAAATGAAATTAGCGGAACTAAGGTGGAATGAGATGGAAAAACAGATTGAGTTTATTCAAAATTACTTAAATATTGTTCGGTTACAAGAACAGGTTGGGATTGCCCGGGAGAAAGTGGATCTTGCCGAAGAAGAACTATCCAGAGTGAAAAAACAAATAGCGTTAGGGGAAGGCGGTTATCAGCAGGAAACAGCAGCTATTATTGCTCTGGAAGAAGCGAAAAACCAGTTGTTTAACCGGGAACAGAATCTGGTGCGAGCTAAAAAACAATGGGCACTTTTGCTTAATTTACCGGAAGAAACAATTGTCCGATTTGACGAGGATACCGATTTTTTAGAATCACTATTTTTCCGAATGGAAAATGTATACCTGGATGATAATCCGGATGATTTAATAGAACAAGCTCTGTCGGAAAATTATCAGGTTAAAAACAGTGAATTGGAAAAAGAGGAACTATTAAAAGAATTACAATGGACCAAGGATGCCGGAAAACCGGCGGTAAACCTTTCCGGCGGTTATAACTACCCCGGAAATCATTGGTTTGTCATGCTTGATTTTTCAGTTAACTTAGCCGACGGCGGTGCGCAGGAATTGAAGGAAAAACAGAAAGAAGATAATATCCAGCGGAAAGATGTAAGCATTGATTATCTGATAAAAAGACTAGGATTAGAGGCAGAACAATTAGTCGACCAGGATCAATATAACCAGCTTCTCCTGGATACCCAATTGCTGGCTTTGGAAAAAGAACAGAATAAAGTTGAAGTAGTGGAACAACAGTACCAACAGGGGGCAATTGGTTTAACTCAATTAAAAAATAGTATTTTAACTTTAAAAGAAAAAGAATTAAGCGTGAAACAGGCCCAAGACCAATGGCTTGTTGATCGTTTAAAGTTAGCCCATTTTATTGGCTTCTTGCAGGAAGAACTTTGAGGTGTGAAACATGAGAAGGAAAAAGATTTTAATCTGGTTGATAATATTCGTTGTGCTTACTGCTGGTGCTTATCTGGGAAAAGATTATTTCCCCATTCCTATTTTTGGTAATTCTAAAGCAGGAGAAGAAGATAGTTATGCCCAGGAAGTTGACCCGGGTTCGGTGATAGAAGTGAGCAAAGGAAATATCAAAAAAACAGTATCCACCAGTGGCTATATTAAACCGGAAAATGAGGCCTATTTAAGTTTTGCTACTACCGGAACAACCGGCGGAACAGTAGAAAGTATCATGGTCGCAGCCGGTGAGGTAGTAGCAAAAGGACAGGAGCTGATTTCACTGGAAGATAAACAGGAACGCCTGAATTACCTGAGGGCAAAAAACGAATATGAGCTGGCCAAAATTAGCGGATCTCCCACTCAAATAGAAGAAAAGAAATTGACCATGGAGGTTGCCCTGGATAAATATGAATCCAAGACACTAACAGCCCCTTTCTCCGGCAAGATAGTTGATATTTTTGTTGAAGAGGGAGATTTTATAGGGGGAAATAATGATGTTATATATATGATTGACGACTCTTCCTATGAAGTAAAGGTATCCATCAGTGAGGTGGATTGTTTGAGAGTAGAAGTAGGGCAGGATGTGGAAATTGAATTGGATATCCTGAAAGAACAGATTTTTCAGGGAAAAGTAGCTGAGGTAGCCGAATATGCCAAATCCGAAAGCGGAGTAGTAACCGTCCCGGTGACGCTTCGCATGGATACAGTATCGCCCTTTTTCAAACCAGGTTTTTCGGCAACAGTTGAAATTATTGTGGATTCTGCCGAAAACGCAGTCATAGTTCCGGTTACGGCAATTTCCCAGGGGAATCAGAGTCATATAGTATTAAAAGTTGAGGATAATAAGGGAATTCCTGTTCAGGTAAAGACCGGGATCAGTGACGGATTTTACCAGGAAATTGTTGCAGGTTTACAAGAAGGAGATCGTATTGTGGTTAATAATTACCAGACAAGTATTCCTGTAGATTCTCAGACAGGGGCATTTGGTGCTATGGGAGGATCTTCAGCTATGCCGATGATAAGGCCAGAAGGAGCTACAGGAGGCGGAGGTCAAAGAAAACAACCATGAAGAAAGTAATGCAAGTAGAAAAAATGACCAAAACTTATCATTTAGGGAAAGTGAAAGTAGAAGCCTTAAGAGGAGTTTCCTTTGAAATTAATGAAGGAGAATTTGTTTCCATTATGGGACCTTCCGGCTCTGGAAAGTCTACACTCATGCATATTATCGGTTGCCTGGATTATGCCACCGGAGGAAAATATTTTCTTGCTGATCAGGATGTCAATAATCTCAACGATAATCAGTTAGCCTTATTTCGCAATAAAAAAATCGGTTTTGTTTTCCAGCAATTTAATCTGTTGCCCCGGGTTACTAATTTAAGGAATGTTGAACTTCCTCTGG
>Ga0334900_1000678_pt1 | contig 46028 bp, 37 predicted proteins | sample GraSluR3_MG_2_FD_207231 | JGI IMG/M metagenome (GOLD analysis project Ga0334900, IMG submission 207231) | Sludge microbial communities from methane-producing bioreactor in Wageningen University, Netherlands - Granular Sludge_31_08-R3 | ecosystem: Engineered > Bioreactor > Anaerobic >... | reverse complement strand
GTTATACCCAATGGATTTAACGATGCTTTCCAGCACCTGCAAAACATTGAAGAGGTTAAAAAATATATTAAAACCACATATAACCTTGATGACTATATACTTTTTGCAGGGAGAATTGAAGCAAGAAAAAATCTCACCACCTTAATAAAAGCATTCTACCAGCTGAAAAAATCAGGATTAAATCATAAATTAGCTATCATTGGTGGAAAGGGATGGAAACATGAAGAAGTACTCCACGAAATTCAAAGATTAAATCTACAACATGAAGTGATATTTCCAGGATATGTTCCAGATGAAGACCTAGTTAAATTTTATAATGCCGCAGATTTATTTGTTTATCCCTCATTGTATGAAGGGTTTGGTTTACCTCCCCTGGAAGCCATGGCCTCTGGAATTCCTGTAATTACTTCAAACACTTCCTCTTTACCAGAAGTGGTTGATGATGCAGGGATTATGGTTGATCCTCTTGATGTGGAGGCTTTAACTGAGGCCATGTTCAAAGTACTGGGTGATAAGAACCTGCAAAGAAAGTTGGCAGAGAAAGGTCTTTCCAGGTCAAAAGAGTTTAGCTGGGATAAAACAGCTCAAAAAACATGGCAAGTATACGAAAAAGTTTTCAATGATTATTAATCTTATAAAAATCTTATAAAATTTTCGCAAATAAGAAATAAAACTCTAAAAATAGATACAATACTAATAAAACATATAAAAACATATTATTTAATCAAACATAACATTTACAACAAATATATGGAGACTTACATGTCAGATAAATTAAAAATCGCAATTTTCCATAACTTACCTTCAGGAGGGGCTAAAAGAGCCCTCCATGGGTTTGTTAAATACTTATCAGAAACTGGACACACCGTCGACTTGTTCATTCCTTCCACTGCTGATGAGGACTTTTTACCACTCACAGATCTGGTTAGGGAGGTTAAAGTCTTCCCTGTAAAAAAAAGCCGGTTCAGATCACTTGTTTACTCCACTTTCAGTTATGTTCCAGCAATATTTAAACCCATATCCTTCAGACATCTGGAAGAATCCCAAAAAAAAATTGCTGAAACAATTAACAATTCTGATTATCAAGTAGTATTCAGTGAACAGGACCAGTTTGTAATGGCTCCCTACTTTTTAAAATACATTGAAAAACCTACAGTATTTTATTGTCAACAACCCCCCAGAAAGGAAAAAATACTGGAAAAGGTTTCCCAGCAGAAGAGGAAAGACAGATTCCTGGAACCACTCATCCAGTTATATGTCAACCATGTGATGAGCAAAGAATTGAAAACAGACTATGACACGGTCCAATATTCAAAATATATGCTGGCTAACTCTTATTTTTCACACGAGTCCATATTAAAATCTTATGGTCTGAATTCATATGTATCCTATCTGGGAGTAGATACAGAATTGTTCAAACCCCTTGAACTTCCTGAGGAAAATTTCGTTCTTTCAGTTGGAACCTGCATACCCCCCAAAGGTTACGATTTCATAATCAATTCTTTAGCCCTCATTGAATCTGATAAACGTCCTAAACTTTTCATAGTTTCTAATATGGGAGACGAACTATGGAAGGAACATTTAAGGAACATGGCCTCTGATTTGGGTGTTGATATGGAAATTCTCCGATTAATCGATGACGAAAAATTAGTAACCCTCTATAATCAAGCTAAAATAGTTCTATATGCTCCCTATTTAGAACCATTTGGACTGGTACCTCTGGAGGCCATGGCCTGTGGAACTCCGGTGGTCGCAGTTAAGGAAGGTGGAGTAAGAGAAACTGTAATTCACAATGAAACTGGAATTTTAACCCAACGTGATGAGTCATTATTTGCAGATGCAATCATAAATTTATTGGATGATGATAAAAAGAGAATAAAACTTTCAAAACAAGCAGTAGAAAGTGTTCGAACTTCATGGACATTAGAAAAAGCTGGTGAACGATTGTTATGGCATTTAAAACGTGTTATGGGTTATAAAAGCTAGCATTAAATTTATATTATATCAAATTTTAGATTAATTAAGTTTAGATTAATCGAGTTCAAGTTTAAGACATAATATCAAAACAAACAAGGATAAGAATATAATTTAAGAGGCATTTAAATGAACTGGAAAGATAAAAATGTGCTAATAACTGGTGTGAACGGTTTTGCAGGTTCATACCTTGCAGAAGAATTATTGAATAATGATGCTAATGTATTTGGACTTATCAGAAGGAGAGCTGACGGATCAAAAGCTAAAAATCTGGTAACTAGGGGTATTGATGATAAAGTAAACTTATTGGAAGGAGATCTAACTGATATCACTTCCCTGGCGGATGCATTTGATCATGCTCAACCTGAATTTGTATTTCACCTGGCAGCACAATCCTTTGTGGAACGTTCTTTCCACAATTCCATGGAAACCCAGAACATAAACTGTATAGGAACAGCCAACCTATTGGAAGCTGCCCGTATTAAAGATTCAGATGCTAAAATCGTATTTGCTGGTTCCAGTGAAGAATACGGGCTGGTAATATCCTCCAAGGAACAATATCAGCGAGCCAAAGAAGAATACAAAACCATTTTCCCAGAACCAGACACCATCCCCGAAGTTCCCATCAAAGAAACTAATCCATTGCGGCCCATGTCTCCATATGCAGTTTCCAAAGTTTATGGAGATTACTTAATGCAAAACTATTTCCACTCCTATGATTTGGACACTGTTGTATCCAGAGCATTTAACCATGAAGGAGCAGGTAGAGGTATCATGTTCGTTACTTCTGTAGTTGCCAACCAGGTTATGAAACTCAAATTTGGAGAAATCGATCGGATCCAGATTGGAAACCTGAACGCCTTCCGAGACTGGTCTCATGTTAAAGATATTGTGCAGGGCTACCTCCTACTGGCAGCTAAAGGAAAAAGTGGAGAAGTCTATAACCAGGGTTCCATGAGAACCAATTCTGTCCTCAGCTACATCCTCATGGGCTTAGAAGAGGCAGGCTGGAATGTCAACAAGATTGAATCCATTAATGGTGGTAAAGTTGTTGATAACCCTACCGAAATAAATAACAGCCCTATTTATGGAATTAACTTTGATAAAACCACTGTTGATCAGATGATACTGGAAAATGAACTGGAATACACCCTACAGGATAAGGGGATAAACGTTGACACAGATAAGGGTAAAGTGGTTATCGAGTTTAACCCAGCCAGGTTCCGACCTGCAGAAGTCCCCATACTCCTGGCCGACACTCACAAAATCCAGGGCATTGGTGGAAAGATCCAACACAGTCTCAGTGACATCCTAAAAGATCAACTGAACTACTTCCTTAACAAGGAAAACAGGATCTAAGTGAACCACCTATTCGGCAAATCTTTAAAAGTAGAATAGGACCTTTTTAAAAAGAAATAGGAACTGATGAACCCATGCTCCCTGAGGTAGCTGTAATCCTATTAAACTGGAATGGTTGGCATGACACAGTAGAATGTCTGGAATCCCTATTCCAGATAAACTATCCTTCCTTCCAGGTTATTTTAGTGGACAACAATTCTCAAGATAACTCTTTAGACCAAATCCGGAGTTATTGTAAAGGAGAATTAACTGTCAAATCCAAATTCTTCCAGTACACTTCCCTTAACAAGCCTGTTGATTTATTTGAGTTTGACGAGGAAGAACTTAATGATCCTGAATTCTCAGATTCCTCAACTGAAATTATTGGAAAAATCAAGGATTCACCTTCTAAGTGCAGTCTAGTTCTGATAAAGAACAGTATAAACTATGGATTTGCTAAGGGTAATAATATTGGAATCAGATTTGCTCTGGATGTGCTGGAGGCTCCCTATACACTTCTTTTGAATAATGACACAGTAGTGGATAAAGAATTTCTCAGGGAACTAGTTAATGTTGCCAAATCAGATGATAAAATTGCCCTAGTAGGTTCAAAAATTTATTACTATGATTTCCAGGGTAAAACTGATGAAATATGGTGTGTGGGTGGAAAGATAGATTTAAACAAGTATCCTGGACATTACGCAGTATTGGAAGATGTGGATATTGATTCATATCAAGGTGCAACACTGGATGTGGATTGGGTTTCTGGAGCAGCCATGCTCATAAAGTCAGGGAAAATACCCTTCCATTACTTGAATGAAGAATTCTTTTTCGGATGTGAAGATGCTGATCTAGCATTGAAACTCCACCAACAGGGTTTTAAGGCCATCACAGCCCTCAATTCCATAGTATGGCATAAAATAGGTAGCTCCCGGAAAAAAGGGAAAATCATCAACACCACACTTTCAGAAATTAAAACCAGCTTAAAATTCATAAAAACTCATAAAAAAGGATTCAATCGTCATCTACCCGTATATTACATGCAAATAGTTTATTTTTATTTATCAGCATTTATTAACAGGGTTTTTTAACAGGGTTTTTTAACAGGGTTTTTTAACAGGGTTTTTTAACAGGGTTTTTTAACAGGGTTTTTTAACAGGGTTTTTTAACAGGGTTTTTTAACAGGGTTTTTTAACCTGAAAATCATATAAATTCTTTTTCTTATCTTATTTAGGGTGATATTCCTTTTTAATGAATAATCAAATTATTCCTTATTTAAAGAATACTCCACAGCCTGTTTGAATCCATTTACCATGTTATGGTAACGAAATTTATTTTGAATAATCTCATATGATTTCTGGCCCATTTCCAGTTTTAAATCATTATCTTCCAGGATCTTAACCATGGATTGGGCCAGTGCATCTGCATCTTTTTCCGGTACAATAAATCCATTTTCATTATCTTTGATCATATCACAAGCTGCACCAACAGCTTCAGTAGCGATAACTGGTTTTTTAAAATACATGGCTTCATTTAATACCAGTACCCAGGGGTCACCAATCCCATAGGTTATGGAAGGCACCACAACTAAATCACTCATAAGATAATAGAAAACTAAATTCTCCTGGGGTATGTTACCAGTGAAGATTACTTTATCGGCCAATCCCAACTCCTGCACCCTATTTTTAAGTTCTGTTTCATATTCGCCACTACCAACTATTAAAAGTACTAAATCTTCATTTTCAAGTTGGGATAATGCGGAAAGAAGGTATTGTATTCCTTTTCTTTTAATTAACCTACCCACATACAAAACAATTTTTTTGTTTTTCAAATTCATTTTTTCCTTTAACTGGGCGGTTTTGTTGTAATCCTCTTTTTGAATGGTCTGGTTACTTACATTGGGCATTAAGAAAATCTTTTCTGGATTAGAACCAAGTGAAAGGAAATACTCTCTGTGTTTAGTTCCAGGTAGAACTATGGCACTGGAAATTTTAATCATAAACTTTTTAAGTGGTTTGAGTAACCTGGACTTGAGGGAGGGATCATCCCATGCCCAGTCCTCTCTCCAGAGTACAATGGGTTTTCTTCTCAACCAGGCAACAGTTAAATAATAAGCACTCTCCACGATTTCTGGAATACTATCCCAGCTACCACCAACCAGGAGATCGTAGTCCTCCCATGCTCTCTGTACCAATCCCCAGGCAATTCCCAGATGATTACTCAAAACTTCATATTCCACACCCTGCAGACCTTCAATTTCTTCAGGAGTATCCACACCATATAACTTGTTAGAAACTTTACCATGGTTGAAAATGAATTTAACCGAATAAATATCAGTTAATGCTTTGAAAAAAGGTATACGATACCACATAACTGTATTGTGAATGAAGAGTATGCGGGTCATAGGTAAACCTCAGCATAATAATTATCATATATTTTACTTTTACCAGTAAAGAGGAAATTAAACTCAGTCCAATCACCCACTATATCCAGTGTTTCATATACCTTCCCCTCACGGGCACCCATATAACCCAGATAAAGATAATCAGGTATAGTTCTGTTTGTCGCGAAATTAATTCCCCTTGGCTTATTAATATCTAAAATTCCCAGCATAAGCCTTGATCCACCAAGTGAATCAGCGTATATGTTTGAACTACTATTGGTATAACTGTTTAACCAGCCGGCAGCAATTACTTCTCCATCATAGATGAATAATTCACCTCTAACCATACCAGAATCATCGTATTCAGCAGAGTAAGGTGTGCCATAGAAATGGTACTGGAGGTGGTTGCTCACCATGAATAAGGGCAATAAAAGCAATAGGAATATTAAAGGTTTCCAGTTGGGCTTTTTAATCAGTTTAGAAATTTTAATAACCCCTATTATGAATAAGGGTGCAGTAAATATGAGGAGTTGGAAGAAAAGACGTTCCGGCCCATAAAAAGTTGATACTGTCGGCACCACAATAAACAGGGCCAAAAGAATTATGGATAATAATATTCCCAGGATAAATTCCTTATCTAAGATTTTTTTACATGTTTTGTTCTTTATGAGGGTTAATAAACCGATTCCCATTACCAGGAATATAGCATCGTTTACAATGGCACTTATGGTATTGGGTATGGATTTTAATCCGATCCCCAGAACACTTAAGACCAGAGCATCTCTTTGACCTCCACCCATAGCTGCTGATCCACCAGCCACCCCTGCAGTTGCAGCTACAACATCTCCCGCTGCACTGAACTGGACTTTAGCATATATTAAGAACCAGATTGCTACGAATAATAAATAAAGGAAAATGATATCAAAATTTTCGAAATTAAGCTTTTTATTTTTAACTAAATCCTTAACAAAAGGTAAAGCTAACATAGGAATTAAGAGAACAAGGGCAACATAAGATGTAGTGTAATGAGATATTACAGTGGAAAATATGAAAATAAGGAATAATATTTTCCTCTGTACTAATTTTTTTAAATACTTATCAAATAACACCATTACTGCCAGGAAAAAGAATAAAATCGCTATTTCTTGACGTGCTGCACCAGTAATATTTATAAAGAATATTTGAAAGGTAAATAACAGCCCAGCACAATAAGCATATTCCTTTTTGAAGTAATTTTTAGATACGAAGTATAAAATTAACGATAGAAATGATCCAATAATGCTGAAGTATAATTTGAAGATATACTCACTGTTAATGCTGCTAATAACTTTATATATGGTGGGGAGTATGGTAATATCCAGACAGGCATTATATGGATTGTAATAATTGTTAATATCCCAGTGAAGATTGTTTAAGGTTAACTGGAAGCAATAATATTCAGCATGCACATCTCTACCTATTATATAATTAGAGGTTAAAGCATGCATCAATAACAGTCCCAAACTAATTAACCATAAGGAAATAGGATAAATAACAGGGTTAACACGTTCTTTAAGATAAAAGATAACAATTAAATAGGCGGGAATCAGGAACAACATTCCCAGAATCATCAAATTATTCTCATAAGTGTTCATGAGATAAGTTCCCAGAATAGCCATTACTGGAAATATAAAGGGAAAGATCACTGGAGATAGAAGACCCTTTCCAGAATCAAACTGGAAATTGAAAATATCCTTCATATTAAAGGATTCTTTATTCCTATGATACTCTAAAAAGGCCAATAAAACCACTTCAATGTTAAGGGTTACTAAGACTGGTGCCATGGCCAATGGCTTGGTAATCATAGGATAAAGGCTGTTTAATAGGAGTCCCGTGAATAAAAGTAGGGAAATGCTCAACCCTATACATAAAACCACCTTTTTTTCAAATTCTAATTTATGAAGCTTTAATAGATTAACTATTATTAAACCAGGGATGATGGTAAAGAATATGAATGGAATGGATTGTTTCAACAAGTTTACGTCTAGCAGGATGATAAGATCAGTTATGAGTAGAGCTAGTAATATTGATAAAAACCATTGCTCTCTTCTAAAGTTTTTTATTTTAGATGAAACACTGTTAATCATAGTTACCTCATTTTAATGGATGACTTGCTGGTTTAATTTTTTGTTATGCTTTTTATTTACAGTCATGGAAGCCAGGTATATTTCTTCAAAGGCATTCACATAGTTTTCCATGCTGTACTGGGATGCAGATTCAAAGGCACCTTTTTCTAACCTTTTTAATGTTTCAGGATTTTCAATTAACCTTTCCAGTATACTCTGCAGTTCCTCCTGATTTCCAGGTTGGAAAAGGTAACCATTTTTGTTTTCTTCAATTAATTCTGGAATTCCCCCAATCCTGCTGGCTATTAAGGGTGTACTGTTGGTCAGGCTTTCATAGATCATCATAGGTGAATTATCATAGCATATAGATGGAAGTACAGCTAGATTAGTTTCATGGTAGGAATTCATGAGCAGGTCTCTTTCCAGATAGCCGTGGAATATGATCCTGGGATCTGAAGCAGCCAATTTTTTGAACTCATCTTCATCAACTCCCTTACCATAGATATGTAACCTAATTTTATCGTTATCTATATTCCTGAAAGCCTTTATCAATACCTGAACTCCTTTAATTTTATTCAAACCACCCATGTAAGATATATCAATCCTATCATAATTTTTATCGAGCTTTTTATTTACTAGGTCAACTCCTAAAGGTATCTTTGAAGTTTTAACTTCCTGAAAGAACTGGCATGATTTTAATTTATCGATTATAAATTGAGAGGGAGCAGTTAACCAATCAACTTTGCCTTTTATTAATCTTCTCTGCAGGTTACTGTATAAATTACATATCATCTGAGGATCCTCACATATCTCCCCATTTCCATGTAATAAATTGGCCCGAGGGCATATTAAGGAACAATCATGGGCAGTGAATACAACCGGAATGTTTTCTTTTTTTGCAGCGGCAAAAACAGACATTGAAAAACCTTTATAATTATTAACATGCACCACATCAGGTTTTTCCTTTCTTAAAACATCCCTGATCTTCTGATATGAATTAGGATTCCATATATCCAGAGCATGCCATAATGCTTTACTTACTCCTGGTTTACCTTGATGATCATACAGGGTATACACGTTCCATGGATTGATTCTATAAACCTTAACTCCTTTTAATACCTCAATTGATTCTGTTTTCTCGGAGCTGGTGGTTATAACCATGACCTCATGACCTTTATTAACCAGGGCCTCGGCTAATTTAGCCACTGTGATTTCTGCCCCACCAATGACATAGGGAGGATATAAATTGGAAACAATACAGATCTTCATACTAACTCCTTATAGATCTCCTCAGTCATTTCAGCAACTCTTTTCCAAGTGTATTTATCTGTAACTAGTTTGCGACCGTTTTTTCCCATTTTATCAGTGGAAACATTTCCATTTAAAATCTTAACAATAGCTTCAGCCAGAGCTTCCACGTCTTTTTTCGGAACAACTAATCCAGATTTCGTTTCTTTAAGATCATGGGCTATGCCCACAATATCTGTGGTTATAACTGGTTTTTCACAGGCTAAAGCTTCCAAAGCCACAATTCCAAATCCTTCCTGGGATGAGGAAATGGATGGTAGTACAAAGAGGCTGCAGTGGTTGTAATATTCCACAATTTTTTCCTCAGAAATAAAGCCATGGAATTCAGCATTATCTTCTATGTCAAGAGATTCTGCCATGGACTTATAATAATCTAATAAATTCCCTTTCCCTCCCACAATTAATTTAACATCTTTTATTTCTTCTTTAACAAGTTTAATAGCTTTTAAAAGATATTCAAGTCCTTTGTACTGGTGGAATTCATCTAAGATACTGAGAAAAAATATGCTATTTTCTTTTTCATCTACTTTAAGAGGTTTAAACCTGTTAACATCCACTCCTACTGGCACCACTCTAATTTTATCCGCATAATTCTTCAGATATGGTGAAAAATGTAGGTAGTTTTCTTGAATGATTATAATTCTATCAGCCTGATTTAGTAAGAATTTCAAAAAAGTTTTGTTATAAATCTGAGCTATGTAGTGGGCGGCACCATTACCAACTATATCATTGTAATAACTAAGCACCAGAGGTTTTCCGTTTAACTTTGAATAAAAAGCACTCCAATCAGCACTCCAGGGTGTGGGAAGATGGGCATTGATAATATCATAATCAAAATTCCTCATTTTGAAAGGTAGACTGGGAGTCAGGTTGGTGTTGGCAATTTTAAACAAATAGGGCAACCTTTTAACATTTATTCCATCCACCATCTCTTCCTCTTGGGATGGAGGTTCATTGGCACAAATAACATTCACTTCATGATTCATATTGACCAGTTCACGTGAAAGATTATAAACATAATACTCCACGCCCCCGGTGTACGGATAGAAACGGACTGGTGTTTGTAATATTTTCATGTTACCTAATTCTCATTAAGTTGTAATGGGTTTTTTATTTAATATGTTTAAAATGTGGATATTTGTTTTTATGTAACTTATTTAAAATCTGGATGGAGTAGTTATGGAAGACTCTCCTGATAAAATTCCTCCAATAAAGGAGTTATATCATCCCAATCATATTTTTTAGCAATATTTTGGGAGTGTTTTTTCATTTCATCTTTATTTCTTAATGCAGCAATAATCTTATTTTTAACATCACTAACATTGGCTTGGGCCACAAAACCATTTTCACCCTCACTGATAAGATCGATAGCTGCATTAAGTGGACTTTTCACCACAACCACAGGCAAACCAGAAGCATTAGCCTCTAAAACAACTATTCCAAAACCTTCCCTTTCAGATGCCAGGACAAAGACTTCTGAAGATTTCAAGTAGGAAATAAGATCATAATAATCATCCATAAATCCTAAAAACGTGATATTATCATTTAAATTAAGATCATCAACCATCTTTTTTATTCTTGAAATATCTGGTCCTTCTCCAATAATAAGAGCTGAAATGTCAGGTATTTCATCACGAACTTCTCCAAGGGCATTGATTAACAGGTCTACCCTTTTTTCCTTGGTAATTCTACCTGCATATACTACTTGCCATTTTCTGTGTACAGGATCTGCATTCATTATTTCCTTAAAATTTATACCATTAGCTATAACCTTAGACTCATTGGTGTTCCTTATTTTTCCAAGATCCGTAAGAGTTTTCTCAGATACAGCGATAAGCCGGTTAGTTAGACGGAACATGATACTTTCCACAAGTTTTCCGAAGAATCCTATGGGGCCTAGGTACTGGTACCAGTAATCACCCCATACTTCATGAACAGTGATAATGAGTTTGGATTTTCCCAAAAGAGAATGGATTTTTGCACTAAAACAGGAAAAGAAAGGGAATCCCTGACAGTCCACAATATCGTAATCTTCTTTCATTAAGACTGGTAATAATTTTACAGCAAATAATAAAGCTTCTTTTATGGATCTTCGATTATCAGTATAGAGTTCATAGGGTTGGCCAACACCATGAAGGTGGATCCCTTCAAAAGTTATATCTTTCTTTCCCTTCTCAGGCCACCACCATCCCCAGGAGTACCAGTGCACTTCGTGTCCCTCTTGAACCATTCGCCTAGCTAGTTCATAGACTCTTTTTTCTGCCCCACCAGTAACCCAGGGGTAAACTGCATCGTAGATATAGGCTATTTTCATTTCAAATATACCTCTTTAGTAGCATAATTATATTCTATATACTATTTATATGCTCTTTAATGGGGTTAATTATAATTTAGATATCTTTAATAGCGAATGTTCATCTATATTTAATGGATATGTTAAATGAGTGAAAACAGAATTTTAAAAAATATTAGATAATGCCTCAGATTAGATTATTTTTAATGGAACCCTATATTTGTTATTTTTAATGGAATCCCATATATTTAATGGAATCATATCCTAATTGAGGCACAGATGAAAGTATTCTGAATGAAGTTAATTATCTGTTATCTCCTTTATTCAGTAGTAACAAGCTTAGGAACATGCCTGAGAAAATGGTTTGAATTCCTAGAATTGAAAATATCATAGCTACAACTGTAGTCTGAACCTGATATAATGATCCGAATCCTCCCGTGCTCCAGTTATGAATAACATAAAGTCCAAGAGCTATTCCTATGGCTAGGAATATTACTCCTAAAAGGAGTTCATTTTCCAGAGAGTGGTAACTCATCAACTTCTTTTTGATTCCTGAATCACTTGAATATCCGTAAGCAGCACCGAAAGCTCCGAAGTAAAGCCAGGAAAGGAGCAACTGATATCCGGTCAGCAGGAGGAGACCTCCCAGAATTAATGAATGCATCCGGGATACGCCCTGGAACCATATTAAAGCAGTTAATGAGAATCCTAAAATCAGGGCTATAACTCCTGGAATGAGTAGGAATGGGCCTGGTCGGTATAGCATCATAAAACGCAGGTGTCTCCATCCATCTGAAAAAGAGCTGAGCTTTGATTCACCCTCCCGGGGATAGTAGGTTATGGGGATTTCAGTGATCTTCAATTTTTTCCGGGAAGCTTCTATTACCATTTCAGAAGCAAACTCCATACCACTTGTTTTCAAGCCCAATTTATTCCAAGCTTCCCTGGTCATAGCCCTCATTCCACAGTGGGCATCTGATATGCCTGTTGAAAACAAAGCATTTAAGACCCAGGTGAGAAATGGATTTCCTATGTATTTGTGAAGAGCAGGCATTGCCCCTGGTTTTATATCTCCTTTAAGTCGGGAGCCAATAACAAATTCAGCCTCTCCCTTTAAAATAGGCTGGATGAATTCAGCCATTTCATCAAAGGGATAGGTTCCATCAGCATCTCCCATCACCATTATATCGCCCTGGGCTTCAGTAAAACCACGGATGTAAGCGTTACCATAACCCCTTTTTGGCTCTAAAACAACTCTGGCACCAGCCTCAGCAGCTTCTTTACCTGTATTGTCAGTAGAAGCGTTATCAACAACCAGTATTTCCGTTTCAAGTCCAATATCATGGAGTTTTTTGAGGGGTACTGATCTAACAGTTTTCCCCACAATACCTTCTTCATTTAGAGCTGGGATAACCACAGAAACTTTCATAGAATCACTTTATAAATGTCAAAAGTTTATTTAAATTAGTTTATCAACTTAATATAAGTTATGTTTTTTACACTTAGTTTATCAATCTTATTACTATTTATTTAATTTTTCATGACTTTTAAGAACTTTTGGAATCAGATATGAATATATTACTATTCAGGTGCTTCTTAAAATAGATTTAGTCACCATTTTCTGCTTATTTTTATCAAGAAAATATTTTTATGACTTACTCTATTTACAACCATATACCAATTTTTCATGAAATTTACTTCAAGTTTATCTATTAATTTAAATTTGATTTACTTTATTGTACTTAACTTATTATACTTATAAGCTTCTCTACTTAATAATCTATTTTACAAACAATATAATCCTGATTTTCATAGACTTTTGTTGCATAATCTGGCTTTATTTCATCAAAATGAGTGGTAATGTTTTGACTGAAATAGTATAGGGGGAAAAACTCTGATTGAATACTGCGAATATAGGTATAGTTATCCTCAGAAGGGAATACCAATCTTTTATCATAGACTAAATATCCTATATTATCCTCTTTCAGCTTAGATATGGTCATGTTAGGGTAATTTTTAATGGAATAAAACTCAAATCCATAGTTCATAGGCATTCCTGCTCTGGTAACTATAAACATCCCTGTAAACTGGTTAGAAATCACAAAAGAACGACTTTCATTCCCATTTTCCTGGAACCATTCTGCAAGTTCTATCTCCGAAGTTGAGGGTGGGGCAATTTGCACAGTTTCGAATTCATTTTTAACATAAAAATTTGATACTTTAGGGTTTTCCACAGTCATCACCCCACTAACAAAGGAAAGGCCTAAAATAACCACTAAAAACCCGATCCTTAACTTTTTAGAAGAAAACTTATCAGAGGTCTTCATCCACTGGTAGGCATAACTGATAGCATAACCCCCAACTATAGAGAGGGGTATCAGAAGATAAATTAAAACTCTGTAGGAAATAACATTGATTCCAAACCAGTATGCATTACTTAAAAGCAGCATAGCCAGAATCCATACTATCAATATAAGATCCTTCCTACGATGTTTGATTACAGCCAGAACAGATCCAGTAATGGAAAATATTAAAACCAGCACTCCTATATTTCCTAAAAAACTTAACAATCCCAGTGGCCTGTTGGAGGGTAATGAGGTGCTGATCCCTGTGGTGGCAGTTATTCCCTGTTGTATTACGTTTTGAAGTGTTTGAGGGGCCCAAATTTGTAAGGCTACAATTCCTGCTACGGCTATCAGTATCAATGATAAAAAGAAGAAGATGAAATTTTTCAGCACACCAAAATCGCGGAAAACTACTAGTTCCAGGACCGTAATGCTTACGATTGTCAGCGAAAGGCAGAGGGTAGCGGCATTATGGGTAAACAGTACTATGATAAACAGTAACCCACCCAAAAAGGCTGTTCGGTAGTTTTTATTTTTAATAGAACTGTAATATAAATAGACTGCCAGGGGAATGAATATCAGGGCGAGATTTTCCGGTAGGGATAGAACAATCCGGCTTACCAGATAACTGGATAACATTAAAAATCCGGCTCCAACACCCGCAATTTCACCATAAAATCGGTAAGCAACATAGGAAACTGATAAAATTATAGAAGCAGCTAATACTGGCTGCAGAAACCTGGCTACTTGCATAAAATCAACCCCAAATACAGTTCCAATGGCTGCTATTAAAAAGTGGAATAGGGGCATGTAACCTATTTTCTGACCATAAGGTGAATTCAAGAGGGGGTCGGTTAGTGTGAATCCATATTGTGCGTATATCTGAGCATAATGAACATGATATATGATATCCCATCCCAGAGGCCACTGTTGTTTCAAGGTGGGAATTAAAGCTATGATTAAGGCTGCTAACACAGGTAGCAGAATCAGATAGCACTTTTTATTTTTTGTAATTTTATTTTTTGTAATGAAATTCATTTTTTTTAAACCGTTTTTATAATGATGATGAATATAGGTAAACTTCAAATTAGGAAGTAGCTTCCCATATTATTAGGTAAATTGGAGTTAAAATTGTTTAGAGTTAAAAAGTATGGTTTCTGTGTAATAATAGTAAAGTGAGATGTAAATAATATTTTCAGATTTATATTATTCTTTGGTAGAATAGGAGGTAGGAAATTATCATTATAACTATGGCTGCCACTATGGCTATGGTCACCATGCCTTTGTCATTTCCGAAGATAATGGGAATGGGTCCAATTAACACCACTCCCCCCGTACTTACCTTGGTATTTTCATTACTTTCACTTTTACCTGATGATAAGAACATGGTTCCTAAAAAAATAAGCAGCATACCTATAATCACTGCCACAATACCCATGAAAACCAGACTTTCTCCTTTTATCATTTGTTGCCTCGATTACCTTAAACTCTCTATTATTTTAAACTCTTTATTACCTTAAAACTTGTTAGGTTAGAATTAGATTTTGAGTTCCTATAAATGTTAATTATTATCCCACAGTTTTTTATCCCATAGTTCTCATCTAATCTGTTACCACATAATGATGCACTGATTTTAAAGTTCATCTACTTTTTTTAAAACACGATACTCAAGTTCCCTCTCACTTTCACGTTTTTCTATTAATTCAAGTGAAATCATCAATTCTAAACATTCTTCAAAGGCATTATAATGGTCCTGGTTATCTTTTAATTCCACAAGTTCCTTTTCATAGTGAAATTTACTTAATTCTTGAATAGTACTCAGATCTAACCAGTCTCTGGTTTTGCACATCACACCATATAACTCCAACGCAGATATTAAATTATCTTTAAGGGGTTTTTCTATTTCTATTTCTTCTATTTCGCCTTTAATATCTTTTGCTATGGATTTAATTCCAGAAATTTCATTAGTGGGCGCAATGATCATTACTCTGATCTCTTCTGATAGAAATGAAGTTCCTCGTGAGATGTGAAGACGGTTTTCTTGTACTAACAATCCCCCTACATCTTCCACATGTTCTACTAGAAGATCAAATTTGTAAACTCCACCACTAAAAAGTACTATTTCATACATCATACTTGATGCCACACTAATTAGATTACTAATTATATAGATCATTTCTTGAAGTTATAAATAAAATTACCCTCATTAAAATTAAATTTGGTTCCAGTTTACCAGTTTGCAATTTTAATAGTTCCCAGTTTACCAGTTCGCGATTCACCAGTTTCTAGCTAATGATAATAGCTAGGTGGTATCTAGAAGTATTTAAGAGTATCTGGGAGGTATCTAAGGGGCATTTAGGAAGTATTTAGGATGTATCTAAAAAGTATTTAGGAAGTATTTAGGTATCTAGGGAGATATCTGGGAGGTATTTAGGAATTATTTAGGAAGTATCTATGAAGTTTAAAAGATTAAATTATAAAAAAGTGAAAAAGAGGGAAAAATAAAAACATTATGATGGTGGTTCACTTTATTAAAGTTTCATCTGGTCGGCGGATAGCTATTCCAGTGATCTTTCCTATTTCTTCTATGTGAATCACCCAATCTGTGTTTTTATCATCATAATTAACATTTAATTTATCACTAATTTCAGTGGATATTTGATTAACCACTTCATTAGATGGTTCTAAATATCTTTTACTTCGATTAATACACTGAACTGTAAAAGACCCTTTTGGAACCATATTTGTGGCAGCAAATTCTAATATAGATTCTCTAATATTATCCATAGTAGAAGGTACTACTGTATCTACAGGTATCACTTTTTCAATGACTTCTGTGGGAGTTTTTGCAAATTGTTCCACCAGTTTAACAGGATCACCTGTGTTCAACTCCAGAGTAACCACATCATCGAACTCAGATTCTTTAATATAAAATCTTTTATTCTCTAAGGCAACTCCAATTTCTTCGATACCTTTAACCTCTTCTTCGCTCCCATCATTACCTTCTTTAAAAGATATCAACAAGTCAAAACTATCAATTTCTGGTTCGGTATTCAAATCTTTTTCAATCACATATTTTTCAATCATACATTTACCCCCTCCTAATATTTAGGATAAATTTACAGATAAGTATTAATAATTGTATTAAGTTATTAAACTTATGGGTTCTTATATTACTACTGATCAGTGTGCCTCATTAAACCTGGATTTCATGATATCCATACTATTCCTTCTCCTTATCCTGGGCAGTATTGCCAGTGTAGCAGAAGGAAGAATGAAAACAGTCCAACAGGGAGAAGAAGCAGCTGAAGCACGTTTATTATCTGAAGAAATTGCTCAAGCAATAGAAGAAACATATCTAAGGGGTGAAGGTCATGAAATAACACTTAAAACCCCGACCAAATTGAAAGGGTCTGATTACATAGTTCAGGTCAATCAATCTGGTGTTTTGGTAAGAGTAAAAGGCCGGTGTGGTTATTCATTTTCATATTCCAAACAAGTCTCCAATTTGGATGGAACTCAAGACGAGGTGATCATGTTACCAGGGAGATCCTATACCCTTCAAAATGTGAAAGATAACAATCATCATCGGGTGGTGATATTCTGAAAAAGGTTAAAGTTTCTCAGGAAATGCAAGGACAACTTTCCATTGAATTTCTGTTAGTGATAGGTTTGAGTGTGATGGTTTTATTCCCTTTAACTATAAGTCTTAGTGAAGCCCATGAACTTAATCAGGCCATGGCTGCAGCTCGTGATGGAGCATTACATGGAGCCATTCTGGACGGTCTTGCTTTCTATCCTGAAGAAACTTTTTTTAACTATACATATGAACATAAACGTCTAATTAACCCCTCAAATGTAAAGATAGTTAAAGTTGATTACATAAATCAAGGTTTTAACCGTACTTATCAAAAAACTAAGATTCAACTCCACATCCATGCTTCAGCTCCATCTGTTACCAGTAAGGCAGACAGAAACTGTTTGGGAGATCGAATTAATTTTTATGCAAGGAAAAAGATCTGCGAATCATTTGAAACCCAAAATCTTACTAATTCTCTTTTCAATCCCGCATATTCCAATAAATATGTTTTCACCACTGCAGATGTTTCTTGGGAGTGATTTATTATTAAAATATTCAAACCACTCATAGGATTGAGTTTAAATGTATTATAATCCTGCTTTGGTTTATTTTCACTTTCTAAAATCTCAAAAGAAAAGGAATATTTTAAATTATTAAAAAATCAATCTATTAATAGTATTTCAAAATATAGGGGGTAGTAGGCTGGTTAGCCAAGTGGGTGTAATCACAATAATCTTCCATGTCATTTCATTTTTTTTGGGAATTTTATTGATTTATTATTCCATTTTACTCCTGAAAGAGTTGAGTAGTGAGGATTTTGTAGTTTCCATGATCTTTTTACATGAAAAGGAGATTATGAGGATTTTCCTGGTAATCGTTTTAGGGGCGCTAATTTTTTTAATTGGACAAGTTTACTATTCTCTTTTTACCAATCCTGATATATCAATTCTTAAATTAACGGCCATATTATATTCCATTTCTCTTTTGTATTTTGTTTACGAGTTACAACATGTTTTAAGAAACGGGGGAGGAAAATGAACATTTACAATGCCTGGTTTAACATAGTACTCTTTGCATTATTATTCATCTTCCCCTTAATAATCTACTTAAATCTTAGGAAGTATAAAACAGCAGCATTAGGTCGCTTGTTCTCCAATAAAACCCAGACAATTAAGGTTTTTCAATTCTTTGCTGTGGCCATGATTATTTACGCATTAAACGTTTTTATCAATATTTTAGATGATTTTTATCCAATTCCTATTTTAAAAGAAGGATATATCATACTTAGTATAATTTTGACTCTGTTATTGATTTATGTTTTTTATAAGCTGTATCGGATAATGAAAATATATGAAGTCTCATAGATATCAATACAAAAGAATATGATGGATAGGGTGCAAATAATACAATATATGGGTGAAATAAATGGCTAAAACTAAAAAGGAAGAGCTTGATGATGTGCTTACAAATCTGATGCAAGTGGGGCAGATAAAGGCATGTGGTATAGTTTCTAAAGAGGGACTCCTTATTAACTCCCGAACACCTCCTGATGTGGATGCACGTATATTTTCTGCTTTATGTTCCACCATTATGGGAGCAGCAGAAGCAGCATCAGGGCAGATGACCACGGGTTCAGTTAGCCAGATCTCAGTTAAAACAGAGAAAGGCACTATTGTATTAATACCTGCGGGTTCTAAGACTATTTTAACAGTTTTAACTGAGCCAGAAGCTCAATTAGGACTCATATTTGTGGAGATGGAATCCATTGCAGAACAGGTGAACCAGATCATGGGTGGGATGTGATCATGAAGAAAACCCACATTCCCAAACTAGATGATTTTTTAGGAGGTGGAATACCAGAAGGATCATCAGTACTTTTCTATGCAGACCCTGGAGTTGAATGCGAGGCATTCGGTTATCAAACCCTGCAAAGTAGACTGGAAGAAGGGGACTCTGGTTTCATTTTCACTAACGTAACAGAACCAAGCTCTATCATCTATGAATTTGAGAAATTCGGATGGGATCTAGAAAAAAAAGTGGATGATAAAAGAGTTTTCTTTGTAGATGGAAGTTCTTATTTCATTGGAGCCCCTGTAACTGGGAAATATGGTATAGAAGATTATTCTCAAATTGAAGATGTTGTTATTAAGGCCATAAATGATGTTCCAGATGGTTTAGGAGTGATAAATAATCTTTCTACTCTTATTGATTATTTAGATGATGGAGAAACCGTTCGAATCATCAATAAATGGAATCAAGTTGCTAATGATAACAAAACCATATTAATTTATATATTCACGGAATGGGATTATGAAAACGCTTTAATTGAACAAATTAAGGATTCAATGGATTGTTTAGTTAATCTCAGTACCATTGAAGAAAGAGTAATCATTGGTCAGGGATTCATGGTAACTGGAGCATCCTGGACCACACCCTCCAGTAACCGGGTGCTTTTTAATATAATGCGTCCAGGTGGGGTGAAAATATTCATACCAAAGATCCTGGTAACTGGTCCGTTTAACGCAGGAAAATCCAGTTTTGTTAAAAAAATAGCAAAAAATTCGGTTTCTGTGGATAGAATGGCATTGGGTCAAGTTCCCACCACCATTGCCATGGATATTGGACACATGGAATATAAAGGATTCAATGCTGATGTTTTTGGAACACCAGGACAGGAACGCTTCGACCTTATCCTGGATATACTGTCAAAAGAAGCCGTGGGTGCATTTATCGTGGTGGATTCAACTGCTCCTAAAACATTCGCCCGGGCCAAGGAGATGATGAAACGATGTAAAGCAGAAGCAATACCTAAAGTTATTGTAGCCAATAAGCAGGATCTGCCAGATTCATTATCACCTAAAAAGATAAGAAAAGTTATGAACATTGACCAGAGCATACCCATAGTTCCCACAAGTCTCCCTCTTAATGAAGGAATTGAAGATGCAATGGATGCTCTTTTGGAAATATTGTACAGGTGACCTTAATGATAGTCCGTATTGCTTCCGGTATCTCCGGATTTGATGAGTTAACTTCATCTGAAGATAATTTAGCCTTAAAATTAGGTGGATTTCCTGAAAACTCAGCTACACTTATTTATGGCCCTCCAGAGGTGGGTAAGTCCACGTTCTGTTATCAGTTTACCTATCAAGGGTTAACTCAGGATGAACCATGCCTTTACCTAACCACAGACCATGGAATACAAGATATTTATGATACCATGAAGGGTATAGGGCTTAATCTTGATGATTATCTTGAAAATGAGATGTTATATGTGGTTGATGCAGTTTCTTCTGACATGGAAGTTGAGGAATCAGACATTTATCAACGATCCTCTGTTCACAATCCCACTGATATGCTAGTTAAAGTAAGCAGAGTAGCACGTTCTATTTCCCAGAAAAGCCCGCGTTTAAGGGGTGTTGTGGATTCTGTGACCACTATTCTGGAATCTAACAATGAAATGTTAATTGTGCGGGTTTTGAAAACGTACATCTTACGGATAAAGGAAGCTGGGGGTACAGTGATCATCACCTATATTGAAGGTTCAGCAGATTCAAGAACAGAGACCCTAATCAAATCAATGGTGGATAACATCATTAAACTTGATGGAGAAAAAATAATTATAGAGGCCATGAAAGGTATGGGCCGAAAGGAAGATGCATACCGAACTACTGATGAAGGAATTGTTATTCTCCATGATGAACAATAAAAGTTAGTTAAATTAATGAAAAAGTGATATAATGAGCACTGTTGAGTCAGGAATACCTGGATTAGATGAATTGTTACAGTCTGAAGCGGGTTATGATCTGGGAGGTATTCCACAGAACACCAGCACATTAGTGTATGGGCCGCCTAAAGTGGGTAAATCAATTTTTTCTTATCAATTTGCTAATCATGGTTTAAACCTTGAGGAACCCTGCCTGTACATCACCGCTGATGAGGGAATGAAACAGTTACAACAAAACATGATAGATTTCGGATGGTACCTGCAAAATGCAATGGAAAAAGAACTTCTATATGTAATCGACTCAATATCATCCCTTTCAGGTGCCCCTATTGAAACTACTAACACTTATACTCCTTCTAAAATTAACGACCCCACAGATTTAATGGTGAAAGTTGGTATTGGAACCCGTTTTGTTTTTAAAAAATCCAATGAGTTCCGGTCGGTTTTTGATTCACTCACCACTCCCTTCGCATTCAACCCTGAGCCCATGGTTATCCGCTTTTTAAAAACGTACATTCGCAGATTACAGGAAGCAGGATCCACACTGGTTATCACCTATACTGAGGGAGTTGCTGATGAAAATACGGAAAAAATACTAAAATCAGTTGTGGATAATGTGATTATGCTTGATGGCAGTTATTTAACATTCAGGTCCAGTGAAGGTTTGATGGGAACTGCAGAATACCAGATTACCAATCAGGGATTGGTTTTGGGAGAGGGGGAAATATTATAATTCCCATTTTAAACAAATATTATAATGTGAACTGTATTCATCATAAGCTTAGGTAATTAGTTGTAAAGGGTGATATGACTTGAATGGGCAAGATCTATTTAAATCAATGATGGTTTTAGGTATTTTTGATTCTAAAGAGGATTCTAAAACTACCATCAAAAAACTTTTAGAACAACTCTGGGAATACCAGGAGGCTGAGGCAAACCTTATGGTAGAAATTGCCACCATGCAATATGAAGATGGTGATACTAAAAATGCCATAGGTTTCCTGGAAAAATCCGTTGAAATATACCATGAATTAGGATTTACTGAACAGGAAGCAGTTATACTGGATCTGATTGGGGATGTTTATTTCAATATGGATGATACCCAAAGGGCTTATGACCATTACCAGCATTCCTTTAAATTATGTTCAAAAATAGACACTCCTCTTAAAGAAGAAGTTTTAAATAAAATAAAAGAACTTGAAGATGAAATTGAAGCATTAAAAGAGAAAGTTGAGGAAGATGCTGCTGATGCTTCCCTGAAAACTGAATCCCAAAAAAGTGGTTACCCTGAATCTGTTGATGAGGAAAAAATAGATTATGAGGAACTGGGAAGAAGACTTGATGATATTATTGGGTTTCTGGATGAATCAGCAGTGTATGGTACCTACCAGAAATATAAAAATCCCATGGGTCGTCTGAAGGAAGCTTATGAAATGGCTGTTAATATAGGTGATGAAAAAGGAGAAGCAGCTTTACTTCTTATTATGGGTGATGTGTCATTAAAAGCAGAAAAAACTAAAAACTCTTTGGAATTATTCACAAAATCCTTGAATCTCTTCAGAAAAGTTGGTAATGAGAAAGGTGAAGCCATATCCAGACTGATGATAGGCACCACCTATTTCCTGTTAGGTAACACAGATGAAGGTTCAGTTTATCTTAGACACTCAATGGAAATAATAAAGTCCTTAAAGGATAAGGATATTGAAAAAGCTGCCCTTGCTCTTTTAAATTCAATTTATGGATGAAATGTTCTAATCTTTATGGACAGATTTTTTAATTGCTTTTTTATCTATTTACAGAATAACACCAGTTTTGTTGTACTATACTTATGTTATATTAATATAACAAAAAGAGTATTTTCCTACAAAAACCTACAAAAAAGAATAGGATCAAAAGGGAATGATTTTTATAATGAAAAAAATTAGAATTTAGATTTAAAATGGTTTTTATTGTTTAAAAGTTTTAAAACATACGTGCTTTAAGAACATATGCTAGAATTATCCCCACCGCACCGAAGAATATTCCAATTGACCATACAACTATAACCACATTCTTTTCCGGCATGGGTCTTTTCAGGATCCAGCGGATCAATGAGTTGAAACCAGTTTCAGGAGCCGTTAGTTTCCCATCTGCGTCCACCTGGGTGGGTTGGTGCTCTTGCCTTTCCATTACACCTGCACTTTTCAATTTGAGTAGCATATCAATGATATTGGGTATAAGGACAATGAGGGCGATAATCTTAACCCTACCTAGGAAGGCTACCACTACAATGGTAGCTCCAATTATTAAGGTTCCCACATCCCCTGGGAATACATTGGAGGGGTGACGATTGTAGTAAAGGAATGCCAGTAATGCTCCCAACATACACATACTGATAACTGCCACATCGTATTTACCCATGATAATACATGCAATACTGAGGGAAGTCATGGCAATAGCTCCTAGACCAGATTCAATACCATTCATACCCGCCAGCATGTTGGTTAAATTGGCGGCAATGGAAACAGCAATGGGCATGGATAACATATATAGTATTCCCACATTAGGGGGTGCAATCCATATAAGGGGCAGACCAGCCAACCAGAGCAGGATAAGTTTTTCCTTTGAGGAAAGCATCACCAGATCATCCACCATACCTACCATACCCACCAGGAGTATTACCAGTAAGGAAATGATAAACTGGAACTGGAGTTCAGGATAGAAATACATCCCCAAAAATATTCCTATAATAAACCCGAAAAGAATACCAATACCGCCCATTTCAGCTACCAATGGCTTGGAGGGTTTATGAATATCTCTTCCCACAATATCTGCATCTTTCAGCTTTTTAATAAGGCGGGGCATGCTGATGAAGGTTACCACAAAAGCCACCAGGGCACAGATAGCCGAGTTTAAAAACAGGTTTTGATATAGGAGAATAAGGTTAGGTTCCATTTTTATCACGTTTTAATAGGGAATAAACAGTTCTAATTGGAATATCCAGACGGGATGCAATTTCCTTAGCTGGAACTCCCTTTTGATTAAGGTTTTTAACTTCCTGTACTTGTTGTGGGCTGTATTTATTTTTCCGTCCACGTTTTAATGGAGAATCTTTAAGGTAATATACAGTTTTCAGGGACATACTCAAATTTTCTGCTATTTCCCGGGGAGTTTGGCCAGATTTTAATAATTCCTGCACTTTTTCGATTTCTTCATCGTTATACTTTTTTGGGCGCCCTTTCTTTTCTACTGGTACAACAGTGATGCCCAGTTCATCTAGAGCCTCTAAATATTTTGGTGAAGTCCGTGCATATAAACTGGGAGGGCAACTTATCTTCTTAAGATCAGGATACTGATCCAGAAGTTCCATGATCCTGCTGAAAGATAATGGTTTATTATAATATATTTCATCTTTCAAGAGCAACCACTCCACTAGAGATTAATTCTTATTTTTTCATCATTTCCATAAACCTTTTGGCTTTAGTACTAACCGGTTTTTGTAAGGTACTAAGGTTTTCTTTTTTCACATCTTCAGGATCCACAGAGAACATTAAAGCTGCATTTTCAACAGACAAACCACCTTTACCAACAAGGATGGCAGCACCCAGAGCAGGTCCCATTGGCATGTGAAGACCCTTCATCTTTTTTTCAATTGCAAATTTACTGGACAACACCCTGGCCATGTGCGGTATGTACTCAATTTTTTCCTTCAAATATTCCTGAATGATCTTAACCGCTTCCACCTGAAAGTCCTGGAAAGCCTTAATCTGATTGGAATCCAGTCCTGGGCGAAGATAGGGAAAAGGACCTGAATATTTATTTCTACGATCATAAGACGTGGTTAAATAGTAGTGTATGAGATCCCAGAGGATGTAAATACGGGGAATTTCCTGAAACAGACATTTTTCAGTTTTTTCTTTCAAATCCAGATCATTCTTTAGACTTTCTGGAAGAGCCCCTGTATTATCTAAAAGTCCTTTTTCCTCCAGTTCCTGTTTTAGAAAAATTTTCTTCAGAATTTCAGGATCTTCACCAGTGTCTAATTTGTTAGCCTTTTTTAAAGCAGTGTTTAAAGCGTCCTGGTAAATTTTTACCTGTTTTTTATCATGGAGGGATTCCTCAAGGAGGTCTGGTAAAAATTGGAGGATCTGGTTTTCTGCATGTTTAATATAACCCAGTGAAAGGGCGGTTTGCACTTGTTTGTCGTTGATGATGGATGGTTTTTTCCTGTGAAACTGCATCAGTTCTATACGTGCATTGGGACCATACTGCTTTCGGATCTCTTTTTCATAGTTTGCTTCCTCATCCGCATCAATGGTTACCCTTTTTCTGACCCATCTACCATCTTCTAAGACCTTAATAACCAGGGATACTGTTTTCACTATGCCCCTTTTTTCCTGTTTTAAAATACGCACCATACTGCGAAATGCTTTCCTACTTATGGGGCTGAGTTGGGATAATTTAACCATATAATCCCCGGAAAGGGGTAAAAATGGGATAATTTCCAGACGATAAACACCCTGATGGTTAACATGTAATTTCAGATCAGTTTCTCCACATTCACACTTCTTCTGGCTGAGCTCTGATATTTCATGACCTCTATATTTGTGATGGCATGATTCACATTCGATGGTGGCGAATTCCTCTAAATGTCCGATTGCAATACGGTGGGAGCTCATAGCAGATTTAACCCGGTCAAGGATGTTTTTCTTGGCTGCAGCATTCATCCGGAAATACTGGCTGTGGCGACTGATATCATACATATCTTCAGCCTTCATCTCACCAGAAGGGGGACGTCCATATTTGTTAATGGAACGATAAGGGGCAGTGTACCCTTTCATTTCCATATTCTCACGCATATCCTGCAGAGTATTCATATTGCTTTTTAAATAGTTGTAAAGCTTGAAAAACTCTTCTGTTTCCTGAATATTGTCAATTGATATTTGTTTCCTTTTTATCTGGTCCAGAAAACGTTCGGATCTTCCTATGAGTACAGATTCGTTCATCTTATTCCTTCGTTTGAATAGTTAATGTGAGAGCATACTATCTATAATTGTAAGGCTTTTTATTTAACTGGCCTAGGTTTAATTCCTGTATTTATATTAAATTAAGAACTTAATTTTTATCTTATCCCTTCACCTATATCTGCATCAGGAGCAGTTAAAAGACAGAGACTATCATCAGCTGCTAAAACCATTCCTTCCGATTTTATACCAAAGAGTTTAGCTGGTTTTAAGTTCACCAGGACGATCACCTTCTGATTTAGGATATCCTCTGGTGTGTAATTGTTGGCCAGGCCAGCTACTACCTGTAACTTTTTATCTTTAACATCTACCATTAATTTCAGTAATTTGTCTGAGTCTTTTACCTTCTCGGCTCCTATAATCTTACCAACTCTTAGATCCAGTTTGATGAAATCTTCAATACTTATAATTTTTTTCATAGTTGTTGTCTCCTCTAAATTCTTATACAAGTCATCCTTCTCTTTCTGGATGACTTTGTCTTCTATTTTTGCAAATAATGGTTTAGCTTTATTAATAACAGTTCCTGCAGGGATAAATTCAGCAGAACCAGCCCATTTCAAATCAGGAGTAGCGATGTTTAAACCTAAAATTTCTCTCATCTCATGGGCTTTCCCTGGAATGTAGGGGGTGATAATAACACTGATGACTTTTGCCAGTTGATTACACAGGTAAAGGCAGGTAGCTGCTCTTTCAGGATTTTCTTTAACTGCCTTCCATGGTTCCTGGTCATTGAAGTATTTGTTACCCAGTTTGGCCAGTTTGATTATGGCTTTTAATCCTTCCCGGAAATTGAAGTTTTCAATATGTTCACCTACAATTTGTGGTGTTTCTTTGATCTGTGTTTCTACTTCCTGGTCATATTCATTCAGGGGACCTGGTTGGGGTATTTCTCCCTCAAAGAAGCGGTGGGTGAATGAGAAGGTGCGGTGCATGAAGTTTCCCACCACATCAGCCAGTTCATCGTTGACTCTGCGCTGGAAATCATCCCAGGAAAAATCAGTGTCCCGGGTGAGGGGTGCATTGGCCACCAGGTAATATCTTAAAAGATCACAGTCGAATTTTTCCATGAAATCAGAGGCCCATATCACCCAGTTCTTACTGGTTGACATCTTACGACCCTCAAGGGATAAATATTCTCCAGCTATGATGTTATAGGGTAATTTGCATCCATAAGCCATGAGTAATGCCTGCCAGAATATGCTGTGGTGGTATATGATATCTTTACCTATGAAGTGCACTGCCCGGTCATCCCAGTAGGGTTCCCAGGGTTTATCCACTCTCCGGGCCCATTGGGCAGCTGAAGAGATATATCCCAGGAATGCTTCACCCCAGACATAGATGATCTTACCTTCAGCATCATCCAGGGGGACAGGGATACCCCAGTCCATATCTCTGGTGAGGATCCAGTCTTTTAATCCTTCATTAATCCATTGCATGGCATAGTTACGGACGTTCGCTGGTAATTCTGGATTACCTTCAATGCACTCTTTGAGCTGGTCCTGGAAATCGCTTAAACGGAAGTAGTACTGGTTGGATTCCCTCACCTCAGGGGTGGAATCACATATTAAACATCTAGGTTCAATGAGTTGTACTGGTTCCAAGTGCCTTCCACAGGTTTCACAGTGGTCTCCTCGGGCTCCTTCTGCATTACACTGGGGACAAATACCCTCCACATAACGGTCAGGGAGGAATCTCTCACACTCAGGGCAGTAAAGCTGTTCAATGGTTTTGGGATAAATGTAATCCTTTTCATAAAGGTTTAAAAAGAAGTTCTGGGAGATTTCATAGTGTAAGGGGTCGGTGGTGCGTGAAAAGTTGTCAAAGGAGATATCGCAGGATTCCAGGTCTTTTTTAATCAGTTCATAATTACGAGTTGCAATTTCCAGTGGGGGCACTCCCTCTTTTTCTGCCTGGACTGCTATGGGTGTCCCATGCTCGTCAGTGGCGCATACAAAGAGTACATCGGTGCTTTTCATCCGGTGGTATCGGGCATAGATATCTGCTGGGATGTAAGTGGAACGCAAGTGTCCCAGGTGACAGGGTCCATTGGCGTAGGGTAGGGCACATGTGATAAAAACTTTATTTGAATCTTCAGCCAAATTTACTCCTCCTTAAGAAATATTATAAACATTATAAAGATGATGTGACTTAGTTTTCGATTAAGATGTGTAGTTATGGATATTTCAATCTTTAACTAATTCATCAAAAAATCTATGTGTATTCAATAATAAAATCTAATTTTATTTAGGATATGATGTCATATAAAATCTTATACTAACTATCCTGGTGATTAACGAAATTCAAATAAATGATAAAAAATTGATAAAAAATAGTTGATTCCAGTTCTTTTGGTTTTTTAATGGTGCAGTATGGAGAGTAATGAGCAAGTAATGAATTATTAGTATTTTATGATTTGTTTAAAGGTCCTACTTTTCCTAACAAAACCCTTTTATTAATTTTCTAATTTGATTGTAATTGGTTCAAATTTTGATATTTTAAGTGATAGTTTTAGTTCGTTATCATAGTATTATTTAACGAAGTAATTCTCAGAATTATTCTGCACTTAGTATCACTGGAAAAAAAATTCGCTTTAAATAACTAACGAGGTCTATTTTATTTCTTTTGTCGTTTTTTATCATTTTTTATGATTAACCCAATAATTAACAAACAGATTACTAAGATAACAATTATACCGATTAATGTTTGAGTTGTTGTTAATGGCATTGTTGTGGTACTAATTGTAACAGTCTCAATTGACATGATTTTTCACTCCATGAACCTCTTTATTAATGAGGCATCATTATAAAGAATTTTTTTTGATTAGATGTTTAGTTATTAATTATTATAGGTAACCACTGATAGCTGCAGATAAGAGTGCTTTTATTATAGTCATATTTTGATGATAATAATAATATAATTTATCCGAAAAACAGGATTAAAAAATGGCACATTTATTACAATTTATAATTATCATTAACTGTCACCCAATTATAAATAACCAATAAAACTTTTTACTTCTCAAATGCAGTCCTACATAAATATCTTGGAGTTTATAAAGATACAACCTTTACTCTGACTATTAATACGGGTAAGTGGAAAATTAACGTTGCAATATGTAAAAAAACCTGTTTAAGATTATTTAAAATATCGTTTTTAGGGTGATGAACCTAAATAAAAAAAATAAAATAAATAATTTCCCCTAAAAATAAAAAAATGGGGGGCAGGGATTATTTCTTTTTTAATGGTACTGCGAAAGCACCTAGTATGGTTAAGATGGCTAGTATCAGTCCTGTGGGGTTGGATCCTGTTTTTTGCATTCTTATAGTTTTGTTGGTTTTTGCGTTTACTTTTTTACCACTTGCTGCTTGTACATTGATACTTATAACGCCTGTGCTTCCACTACCCCAGTTGTAGGTATCGGAAGTGACATGGGGTGTTATGGTGTATGTTCCGGCGCTGGCAGCACGGACTGTGAGGTATAGGTAAGGGTCTCCTACTGGTACGGTGTCTAGTGTCCAGGTTACTGTGTGCGTAGTTGCATCATAGGTGTATGTTCCAGTATCTACAACTATACTCACGTATTCCAGTCCTTGGGGTATGGTGAAGGTTATGGTTACGTTTTCTGCTGCATCTGGGCCTTTGTTACCTAGTTTGTAGGTGATGATAAAGTTTTCACCTGCACGGGGGTTGTTGTTGCTGATGATGGTGTTTAGGGTTAGGTTAGCTGCAGGGTCAACATGTAGTGTTCCGGTGTTATTGGAGTTTTGATAGTTGTTATCACCTGCAAAAATAGCCTCTAAAGTAAAATCACCCGTACTGGTCAGCTGATACTGTAATGTGGCAATTCCATTGCTATCAGTGGTCGTGCTACCTGCACTAGTTCCATTTACAGTGAATTCAACAGTTTTATCAGCCAACGTGGTTCCGTTTTCATCAGTTAGTGTGGCAGTTAGATTCACTGTTTCCCTGTTAACACCATTAACATCATTCACGGTGAGTGTGGTTGAAGTTTTTGATACGGTTATTTCAGTTGAAACTGTCTCATTATCCGTGGTAGCACTGACTGTAGCACTACCCGTACTAGTTGCTGTGAATGTGGTGTTTGTTGTACCATTGGTAGTTGTGGTTTCTGCAGGATCAATGGTTCCCAGAGTTGTGGTGAAGTTTACAAGTGTTCCATCTGGTATGTGGCCATCAGCAGGGTCTAAAATTTCAATGGAGGTGCCATTGTACGCGTTGTTGAAACTAACTGTTACGTTACTTGTACCTCCATAACTGATGCTGTTGGGATCAGCAGTAATAGTCGTATATAACCAGGGACTGTAATTCACATTACCTTCTGTCTGGTTTTCAGGATTACTGTTGGAACCCCACCAGTTAAGGGTGGCATTTACAGAACCAGAATCACAGTAGATAGCACTACCTATGGTTGCAGTGTTATTGAAGAATGTGTTGTAATGCACAACACAATCCCCATCATCATTGAAAATAGCACCACCATTATCTGCAGTGTTACCTGTGAAAGTAGAACCCGTCACATTTAAAGTACCACTGGTGATGATAGCACCACCACCAACATCTGCGATGTTATCTGTGAAAGTGCAGTTTTCCAGGTTCAAAATACCATCCTCATTGAAGATAGCACCACCAATACCTGTGGTGTTGTTGGTGAAAGTGGAATCCGTCACAGTCACAGCACCATTGCAATTGTAGATGGCACCACCACCCCAGTTTGGTGCGGTGTTACCTGTGAAAGTAGAACCTGTCACAGTCACAGTACCATAACTGACAATAGCACCACCATAGATGGTTGCGTTGTTACATGTGAAAGTAGAACCAGTCACATTCAAAATACCACCAATATTGTAGATGGCACCACCCTCTGTGTTTGCGGTGTTGCCTGTGAAAGTGGAATCCGTCACAGTCCCATTACCATAACTGGCAATAGCACCACCATAGATGGTTGCGGTGTTGCCTGTGAAAGTGGAATCCGTCACAGTCCCATTATCATAACTGTAGATAGCACCACCATACAACTTTGCGATGTTACCTGTGAAAGTGGAATCTGTCACAGTTCCATTACCATAACTGTAGATAGCACCACCACTACTGCTTGCGGTGTTATTGGTGAAAGTGGAATCCGTAACACTCAAAGTACCACTGTAATTGTAGATGGCACCACCCTCAGTGTTTGCGGTGTTATTGGTGAAAGTGGAATCCGCCACAGTCACATTACCATTAACACTGGCGATAGCACTACCATTATCTGCGGTGTTGTTGGTAAAGGTGGAACCAGTCACAGTCGCAGTACCACTCTTACTGTAGATGGCACCACCATTATCTGCGGTGTTGCCTGTGAAAGTGGAATCCGTCACATTCAAAGTACCACCATGGATAGCACCACCATTATCATCAGTTGCAGTGTTGCCTGTGAAAGTGGAATCCGTCACAGTCACAGTACCACCAGTGATAGCACCACCCCAATGTCCTGCGGTGTTGTTGGTGAAGGTGGAACCAGTCACATTTACAGTACCACCACTATTGTCAATAGCACCACCAGCATACTCTGCGGTGTTGTTGGTGAAGGTGGAACTAGTCACATTCAAATTACCAACACTCTTGTAAATAGCACCACCATAGTTGGTTGCGGTATTGCCTGTGAAAATGGAATCCATCACATTCAAATCACCATTAGTGTGGATGGCACCACCCTCAGTTGCGGTATTGCCTGTGAAAGTAGAGCCCGTCACAGTTAAATCACCAAAAGTTTCGATAGCACCACCATCAGTTGCGGTATTGCCTGTGAAAGTGGAACCCGTCACATTCAAAGTACCACTATACTTGTGGATAGCACCACCACCGAATGCGGTGTTGCCTGTGAAAGTGGAATCAGTCACATTCAAAGTACCACTGTAAATGTAAATGGCACCACCACTACCAGAGTTTAGGGTGTTGTTGGTGAAAGTGGAATCCGTCACATTCATAGTACCACTGTAATTGTAGATAGCACCACCCCAATATTTTGCGGTGTTTTGTGTGAAAGTGGAACCCGTCACATTCAAAGTATCTTTATTGTAGATGGCACCACCCTTACCTGCGGTGTTGTTGGTGAAGGTGGAGTCCGCCACAGTCGAAGTACCACTGCTGGTGATAGCACCACCATTTTCTTTTGCGGTGTTGTCTTTGAAATCACAACTGTTACAATCCAGCTCACCTAATTCATTATTGATTGCACCACCATAGTCTGCGCTATTATCCGTGAAATCGCAGTCAGCACAAGTCAATATACCATTATTATTGTAGATGGCACCACCATACTCTGCGGTGTTTCCTGTGAATATGGTGCTGGTTATGGTTGATTTTCCGAAGTTGCACACGGCTCCTCCGCTGTTGGTTGCGTTGTTTCCGGTGAATGTGGTGTTAGTTATGTTAAGTGTAGCATAGTTATCGTTGTAGATGGCTCCTCCGCTGTTGGTTGCGTTGTTTCCTGTGAATGTAGTGTCGGTTATGGATATTATTCCATTGTGATTGTAAATGGCTCCTCCATTGTAGTTTGCGGTGTTGTTATCGAAGTTGGTACTTGAGATGTTGAGTGTGCTATGGTGGTTGTAGATGGCTCCTCCGTTCTTGGTTGCGTTGTTTCCGGTGAATGTGGTGTTGGTTATGGTTGTTGTTCCTTCGGTATCAATGGCTCCTCCGCTTTCGGCTGCAGTGTTGTTGGTGAAGGTGGAACCCGTCACAGTCAAAATACCACCATTCTTATTATAGATAACACCCCCCCACCGTGTTGCTGTGTTGTCTGTGAAAGTAGAACCCATCACAGTCACATTACCACCATAATTCAAGATGGCACCAGCACTATCGGTTGCGGTGTTTCCTGTGAAAGTGCAGTTTTCCAGGTTCAAAGTACCTTCATTGTAGATGGCACCACCATATGTGGATGTTCCGTTGGTCAGTGTTAGGTTGGTCAGTGTGACAGTGACTCCATCACTGATGGTGAATATTTGGTTGGTGTTGCTTCCGTTGATGATGGTTCCATCCTGGCTTTCACCATTGATGGTCATATTTTTGTCTAGAGTAATTGCAGTGTTACCAGTTCCAGTGTAGGTTCCATCTGCAATGTTTAATGTTCCAGCATCATTCACGGTTCCCGTGGCATTTTTGATGGTTAGTTTAGCTGTTGCCCATGATAAACCATCCCAACTGTCATCTCCTGATGACCCATTCACGTAGATAGTGTCATTGTCCGCTGCAGACACGCAACCAATACAACAAAACAATATTAAAGCTAGAAGTAGTATTGGTACTAAAGATATGGGTTTAAATGTAATTATTTGTTTTCTCATATTTTTTACCTCCTATTATTTACCTCCTGTTACAATTTTTTCTATTCTCAAAAATATCTAGCAATCACATAAATATAAAGAAAAATGATTATTCTGTGATAGCAATCACTATAATTATCAATAGTAAGTAGTTTGGATGAGATGCGAATAATTTATTACTTATTAGGGGAAGGGAATGGCTGATTATAATCCATTGAAAGATAAAATCGATATTAAAGGAAATTTAATTATTAATGGATAGAATTTTATTCTGGAAGTTTTTATTCTGAGATCCCGCACATGGCCATTAGCTCCATCATGACAGAATGAACTGTTTTTTAAAAAAAGAAGGCATGGGGCATTTTTGAATATGTGGTATTTGATAAAATTCCAACCCTATACAAATTGTAAAAAATTATCAATTCCAATGTGCTAATTGTCACTACGGATTTTTGTAAAACTGCAGCTTTATCATTTAATGCTGATTAATATTTAGGATCATTTTCTAAAGCCTTATCAACAGTTTCTAATGCTTCATCATATGGTTTTAATACGATTAATGGCCTAAAAATCATATGTAATGTATAATCATTAAGTCTATTTCCAAAAATTTATTTTAACACTCCAAAGATTTTTCATACTATGCAAATTTCAATAATTATGGCTGTATTTATAATTATTTGCACTGATTAGACGTGTTTTTAGTAGAGTTAATCACAAGATTATGCTACAACTTTAAAACAGCTTTACAAAAGCTTTCTGAAACACGAAAAATAGAAGACACTAAAAGAGTTAATGGTGGCACATTTATTATAATTATAATTCTTGCAAATTCGACTATTATTTTTAGTACTAATTGGGAATCTTAGATCTACATTATTATCCAACTTATGAATTCATCGTACCAATAAATAAAAATTTTTTAATAAAACCTGTAACTAATAATATAATTGCACATGTAATTGCATGAAATCATTTAAAAACAACCAAATCATATTTTTAAAGAATGTTATTAAATCGTAATTAAACTCTGAAACACGGAATTCACGTTTTTTTGTGAAATTAAAAATAGATGAATTGGATGTGAAACAAGAGAGTGAAATTATGGATGAAAAAAGCAAGAAAACTGCTATGAGTGGTACTACAAATATTGATTGGTGGCCAAATAAGTTGAATCTCGACATCCTGCGCCAGCATTGTTCGGAGTCCAATCCGATGGATGAGGGTTTCAACTATGTTGATGAGTTTAAGAGTCTTGATTTTGAGGCCCTGAAGAAGGACCTCCATGAACTTATGACTGAGTCACAGGAATGGTGGCCGGCGGACTTTGGCCACTATGGACCTTTACTCATCCGTATGGCATGGCACAGCGCCGGAACATACCGTGTAGGTGACGGCCGCGGAGGTGGAGGTAGCGGTAACCAGCGCTTCCCACCACTCAGTAGCTGGCCTGACAACGCCAACCTCGACAAGGCACGCCGACTGCTCTGGCCCCTCAAACAAAAATACGGCCCTAAAATTTCCTGGGCAGACCTGATGATTCTCGCCGGTAATGTCGCCCTGGAATCCATGGGTTTTAAAACCTTCGGTTTCGGTGGCGGGCGTGAAGACATCTGGGAACCAGAAAAAGACGTATACTGGGGTTCCGAGAAAGAGTGGCTTGGAGGCAAGCGTACTGACAGTGACCTCGAGAAGCCCCTCGCCGCCCTGGAGATGGGTTTGATTTATGTAAACCCGGAAGGACCGCACGGTAAACCAGACCCCATCGCTGCAGCCCATGATATCCGAGAAAGTTTCGCGCGCATGGCCATGAACGACGAGGAAACAGTAGCCCTCATTGCAGGTGGCCATGCCTTCGGTAAAACCCATGGTGCAGGTGACCCTGAAAATGTGGGACCAGAACCAGAAGCCGCACCCATCGAAGAACAAGGCCTGGGCTGGAAGTGCAGCTTAGGCACAGGCAAAGGTGACGACACTATTACCGGTGGCCCGGAAGTTATCTGGACCAACACCCCCACTACATGGGACAACAACTTCTTCCGTATATTATTCGAATTTGAATGGGAACTAACCCAGAGCCCAGCCGGAGCTTACCAATGGAAACCAAAAGGCGAAGCAGGCAAAGACACTGTACCTGATCCCCATGACCCATCCAAACGCCGCACCCCTGGAATGCTCACTACCGATCTCTCTTTACGGTTCGACCCCGCATATGAAAAAATCTCACGACACTTCTATGAGAACCCAGACGAACTTGCAGACGCATTCGCACGTGCATGGTTCAAACTAACACACCGTGACATGGGTCCAAAAACACGTTATCTCGGTCCAGAGGTACCAGACGAGGATCTCATCTGGCAGGACCCCATCCCAGCAGTAGATCACCAACTGATTGATGAAGAAGACATCACCACACTAAAAGGTTGGATATTGGCTTCAGATCTCTCAGTTTCAGAACTGGTTTCCACAGCATGGGCCTCAGCATCTACTTTTCGTGGTTCAGACAAACGTGGAGGTGCCAATGGTGCCCGTATCCGCCTGGCACCCCAGAAAGACTGGGAAGTCAACCAACCAGACCAGCTAGACAAAGTACTCAAGATACTTGAAGGCATCCAGGATGAATTTAACCAAGCTCAATCAGGCGACAAGAAGGTCTCACTGGCTGATCTCATAGTTCTGGCAGGTTGCGCGGGTGTTGAGCACGCTGCCAAAAATGCAGGCTACAATATAACGGTACCATTCACACCAGGACGTATGGACGCCCTACAGGACCAGACCGACGTGGACGCATTTGCTCCCCTCGAACCAGTTGCAGACGGATTCCGAAACTACCAAAAGACTCAAACCCTGTTTAGACCAGAAGAGATGCTGGTGGACAAAGCACAACTTTTAACCTTGACGATTCCTGAGATGACCGTTCTCATCGGAGGCTTACGTGTCCTGAATGCCAACTTTGAAGGATCCCCCCATGGTGTATTCACTCAAAATCCTGAGGCACTTACCAATGATTTCTTCGTGAACCTGCTGGATATGCAAACAGAATGGAATGCATCTGCAAAAGACGATAATGTATATGAGGGACGAGACCGAGCAACAGGTGAACTCAAATGGACCGGCACACGTTGCGACCTTATCTTCGGTTCAAACACTGAACTCCGGGCGGTGGCAGAAGTATATGCATGTGAGGACTCCCAGGATAAGTTCCTGCATGACTTTATAAAAGCATGGGACAAGGTCATGAACCTGGACCGGTTTGACATGGCCTGATAGTGGAAACATCAGCCTACAAATTAAGATCTTTTTCTAAAACATTATTTTTTTCTCTTTTTTTTAATGAACATGGGTTTACTAAAATTATCAAAAAATGAACTTCATATCGCTAAATAACAAAAACATTTATACTATTTTATTTTATTTAGTATTAATTTAAATTAGAAAAATGGGATGATTTCATTTAATGAACCATTATAAAAATTTGAAGTCTTTTGGGATTTTAATGGGATTATTAGGCCTATTCTGGACGTTGGGTAATAACGCTTTAGGCCCAATAATAATGGTTTTTGGGATAAACATCCTTACATTCATTATTTTTAAGGATAAAAAGCAAAATATAACGTTTAATATAATTATGGTGGCGACCTTAGTACTGATGTTAACATTAGAATATTTTATGGTACCCATACAAAATACAACATTCTACATATCCCTTTCAATAATGAGCTTAGGTTATTTTTTAACATTTTACTTTTCTTTAAAACCTCAAAATCTTCTAACCAAAAGGGAAAAAATTTTATGTTGGACTGGAACCATTTTAGGGGTTATAAGTTTTTTTGGCTTAGTGAGTATTATTTACAATAATTTTCTTTTCTCACTCGTAATAGGAGTCTTTATATTAATTATGCTTGTTATTGCCCTGTTTATTCGAAGAAAAATGTTCAAAGATAAGGCATTAAAAGATGAATTTAACGAAGCATTTACTACAGAAAAACCTGAAAAATATTGGTTTCGATATGATGTTGGTGTGATACCAAAGCCTGTACGTTGGCAGGGATGGGTTTGCTATGGTATCATGTTCTTATCTCTATTGGTAGTGTTAATTTTAGATAGAGATCCAGACACTGCTGTTATTATTATATTAGCAATTATATGCGCTGTTGTTATAATAACTATGGTTAAAAGTAATTATAGGGAAATTATAATGAAATTTGGAGAATATCTAAAGAAAGAATAGGATAATTGGATGTTATATAATTCAATTTTTTAAATAACAGTTTTTAAATCAGGTTTATTGAGGATAATTTGAAAAAAATAGAATTCAACAGAATTCCGTGTTGTACCAGAAAGTGTAAAATTGACTTATCCAACTCCAGTATTTTTTTAATAATACTGATTGTATAATTAAAATAATTGACAAAAATTCTTTTAATAAAAATTCTTTTATGAATAGAGAACAAACTGATAACATGGTTTCCATCTCTTTTTTAAACCCCCTATCTCCAGAGGGAAAAGACATAGTACGGGAACTGGGAAGTTTTGAAGGTATAAATCAGGATATCCCAGAACTCAGAAGTATTGTAACCCATAATCCATCCCAGGAAATAGTAGATGATGATGAAATACCCTCAAACTATCTGGAACTAGCCCTAAAAAGGATGGAATGGTATATTAAGAAAAAAAATGATAGAGAATTCAATGCCCGCAGATACTCCTTTTTATCTGATTCAGCCATTACTAAATATGATGTTATCTCTTTTTACCTCCTCTGCCAGGCCATAGGAGTTAAATTCGGACCTAACTCACGTGAAACACGGGTCATGGTAGAGGCACAGGGTGACCTGGTAATGGAAAGATTAAGCAAGTTTCATGTGGATGAAGGCAGGATGATGGTGGAACAGTCCCTGCAACTACTCCTGGCCGGTGACATGGTGCACTGGACCTTCTTCGAGGAACTTTTAAGCTCACGAAAAATACGACTCACAGATCTGGTACTGGACCAGGGAGAGCTAATACTTGATCAGGAAGATTTCCTTCAGAGATTCGGATCAAAAATCAAGCACCGAAACCCAGAAAGCATGTACCAGCTTTTAATCGGTGATGAACTCAAGGAACTTATCATGGTCAAACTCATCATGCAGGAAACAGAGGATTACATTAAACAGGTCCATGAAAAAGCCAGAATAATGGTAGAACCCAACCCAATTTTACTGAAACTAGCTGAAGAAGTGGCTGAAGTTCTCTCTGAACCAATGCAACATTATGGTTATGGTTCAGGTAGGAGTGGTGGAGGACCTATGAAAATCGGACCACTGAACCCCCAGGCATTCCCACCCTGCGTGAAAAAAGCCATGGAAGGCATAAAATCCGGAGGAAGGAACGATGCCATCGTACTATTCATGACACCATTTATTTCTTATGCCCGCCTGTATCCAGATGTGTTCCGGATGAACGTCACCAAACGTGTATCAGATCAGGACCCTAACCTGGAAATAGTGGAAAACGAAATTTTACCCATGATTTACGAGGCAGCAGATAACTGTGTACCTCCCCTATTTAATGATCAACCCCAAGAAAAGGTAAATATAAATGCAAAACTTGGATTTGGAATGCACTCATCCCTTAAACTGGAACATGAAGGTGAAACCACCTGGTACACTCCCATGAGTTGTGAGAAGATCAAACTGCACCTCCCCCACCTATGTAAACCAGATGATCTTTGTAAAAAGATTGGAAATCCACTGAGTTACTATAGCCGGATGATCTGGGAAGTAAGACGTCAGGAAAAGGAAAGTTCTGGTGATGGACAAGGGAACTCTAATAATGGGGATGGAAATTCTGCTGAAACTAAAAATGAAGACAGTAAACCTGCCAATGATAACCAGGGGGAGGTTTAAAACATGGAGTTAAAACCTGCCAACCCCAATGAACGCCGCCAATATTATCGGGAGGAGTGGGATGTTAAAAATGTACCGGATTTCATCCTCAAATCCCTCATACAAAGGGAGTTCGGTTTTGATCATATGGGCAGGGGACCCAATGATCGTTACCGTGTCTTCCGTAACACAGACCTGTTAAGGAAATTCATGCGTTACCGTGCACCCTTCGCAGCTTATTCATCAGTGGCATTTTACCACAAACCCCGACGCAGGGATGGTTGGATAAAAGCAGAAGTGGTCTTCGATGTGGATGCCAAGGACATACCTATCCGATCCTGTGGCTGTGACAATGTCTGTGAGATCTGTTTAAACCAGGCCAAAGAAATTGTCCAGGGTCTCCTTGATACACTCAAAGGTGATCTGGGACTTTCAGATATTCATGTGGTTTATTCTGGTCGTGGTTATCATATCCGGGTACAGGATGATCTGGTAACCGGAGTGGACAGTGATGTACGTGCCCAGATCGTTAAATATTTAGTGGGTTCAGATGTTCCCCGCAGAGAATACTCCCACAACGGAATGAAATACAACCTGGAACACTTTACCATACCCTTTGGTTACGCCCAGGTATTCACTGACCGGGTAAAACAGGCCATATTATCCTTAAATCCCTCCATGGAAATGGATGGAGTAAATCAGAAACTGATAAAAGATGCTATAAAATACAAAAATTTCGTTGAAGAAGGAGAGTGGGGTATTTTCCGCAGTAAAATAGGCCCTATACGTTATTTGAAATTGATAAAGGGTATTGCATCCTTAAATCTCACCCTGGTGGATGCCAAAGTTTCCATAGATCTTAAAAGAATACTTAGACTCCCCTCATCCTTACACTCCGGGGTCAGTATGAGATGTACAGAGATAAAGAACCTGGAAACCTTTGACCCCTTTGAGGATGCTGTTCCTAAATTCGTTTATGAACGAAAGGATTGAAATGTTTAGTTTAATGAAAACAAATGTTAGTTTTATATAAAATAACATTACAAAAACTATTGACTTATACAAAGTGTGTATTATACACCCCCTTTTTTTATGTACTCATAAAGTCGTAACAATATTATGAAATGAAGAACATATTAGTGGTTAATATAAATTAGGGAGATGTAAAATAATGGACAACAACCAAAAAAATTTTGTTTTGTATATCATAGGAGCAGTAGGGCTTATAATTTTCCTTGGAGGAATATTTGGTCTTTATGATTGGAAATATGGATTAGTTATAGCTATAGTACTCTGGATAATAGCCGGTGCTTACCGAACATACTTTGGTGTCCCTTCTAACTGATAGACATCTAAAATTTTAAATCTATTCATTTTTTTTAATTATATTTTTTTTAATTATAATATATGGAATTAATATCTACTGTTATCTTAATACAACAGAAAAGAAAATTAAATATTCTTTACAAAAATAAGATGAATTTACATATATAATCATGTAACATGAAATATGTTAATTAACGTAACAAAAATTCACCTTTATTAAGATAATGGTGCAGGAATTCAAGCAAACCCTTATCTGCATCTTCAACATTCAAAACATCAATAACATCCCTTAACCCGTAATTTTTAAGGATTTCTTTTTTCAAATGCTTCCCTACCCTGAGGCGGCGGATACCATCAGACTTTAAAATACCATGAATTAAGGAATCAACATCCTGATATTCACGTTCAGACAAGGTTTTCCACTGATCACCCTCAATCCAGCTCTGGGGATGTTTTTTAAGGAATTTTGAAGTGTTACCTTTATCCCAGATGGCAGGTCCATTACGTTTTTTATAGAGAGGAAGACTCCAGGTATTCATTTCCAGAAGAATCACAACTTCTTTCCTTTTAACTTGATCTTCCTTATTACCTATATTTTCATCCACATCACCCTCATTACTCCAGGAATCACTCCCCAGAACACTAAAATCCGCAGTTTCCAGGATTTTAACCAGAGATTTTTCAGTTTTCCTGATCTGAGGATGCAGAGCATCTGAAGGAATATTCGGAGCAGGGAAACTCAGAATAAGGCTGGTGGTTTCTCTCTGACTAAATTCTTCCAGAATATCTTTTTGATTGTATTCTATCACTTTAGGATAGAAATATGATTTTTCAGGTTTTTTAAGGAAATTTCCTGCTGCAATAACAAATTCAGACATCTTCTGAAGGGTGAGTGCTGCGGAAACATTCCGATTACCATCTGTAGGATCCACCACCACCAGAGGTTCATTAAACATGTCTGCAGTACCATAGTCCAATAAGTCGATCTGGATACCGGGTTTCCATTCATCCCAGGCACCCTGCAGGACTTCCAGGAATGATCCATAATAGATAACCAGTAATTCACATAGATAACCGGAAAAACCCCCTACCTTGAATTCAGAACCATAAGTACCTACCATCTGCATGAAACGCTTCAGGAGACGAACTTCTTTTTCCTGACCAGTTTTCAGGTTTCCCATAACATACTGAGTGTGAAGAAGGGTACGATCCACAGCAGATTTAAGTTCACGGGAATGTTGAATATCATAACAAGGAACCAGATCAACCTGATAACCCTGAATGGTACCAGTTAAATATGGATGAGATGCATATCGCTCCTCATACACACCATCTGCTTCTTCTATGCAGTCTTTGGCCAGTTTCAAACCCAGGGATTTCAGATTATCAGGGGAAGTGGTTAAGGGAAACTTGATAAAAATGTCAATATCCAGATCATTATCACCGTTATCCACACTAGAAATCCAGGTGTTTTTGGCCACCGAACCAAGCAACACTGCTTCTGCTGTAATTTTCTCCTTCTGGGCAGCAATGTTAATGATTTCCATTAATTTATCTGCTAAATTATGAACCTTTTCTTCCTCTTCCTTGGAAGGTTCTATATCCTTCAAAATAGGCTTAAAATCAATCAATATAATACCTCTAAAATCTTTTCTTGCATAATTAAGGGTCAGAATACATCTAAATCTCTTGCATAAATTAAGTGGAAAATATTTCTAAATCTTTTTCTGTATAATAATATAAGTGGAAGATACCTCTAAATTTTTTTTCTGTATATATTACTTAGGGGAAGATACTTCTAAACCTCTTATTAAATAAAAAGATTAGAATGCCTTAAATCTCCTCTTTAAATGGGGCATTCAGATGTAAAAATCCTTAACATCGGTGTAGATAGGTCCCACTGGGGTGAGTTCACTCTTTTTTAACACCAGTCTTTCCACAGTCATCTGACCAATTTCTATTTCCTCTAAGTCTTTAATCATATCTGCCAGGACTTCCTTGTTATGAGAACCTTTTACCCGGGCTATGGTTAAATGGGGAATGTAACTGCGTTCCTTCTTAAAACCCATTTTAACAAATTCATCATCCAGATCCATCTGTAAGGTTGAAAACTTATCCGGATCTTCAACACCCAACCAGATAACCCTCATATATCCAGGATGGGGAAATACTCCTGTTCCTTTAATATTTAATGGAAAAGACTGGTAATTTTCCAGTTTTTCCTCCATAATACGGGTTATGTTTTCAGTTTGTGACTGGTTAATTTCACCAAAAAATTTAAAGGTGAAATGCAGATTCTCTGGCTCCACCAACTTTAAAGGAGCATCAGTTTTAATAAGATCCTTCTGTACCTTCTGTATTTTGTAAGATAACTGACTGTCCACATCAACTGCTAAAAATGCTCTCACATGATCACCTTTTGATTTTAATAAATGACTTTTATTCTAGTAAAATAATTAATATGAAATAAAAAACTATTTTAATGGGAAATTATTTTGCAAAATCAATTACATGTTATGTTTCTAACCAATAATAAGGTTTTTTATTCTATCCAAACTCTCCTGCGGAGTTTCCACAGTATTAAGCAAATAAACATCAACTGACTGGAACAATTCCAGGAAGAACTCTTGCCGAATTTGAAGTTTACGCTCATCTCTAACTAACTGATGAGGATTACAGAAATCCTTCTCCAGCATAAAATCTAAAGCTTCAACAGCTTCTAATTTACGGAATGGTGGATGTGAAGTGTCTCTTTCAAGGAGAACAACCTTTTTCAGGGTGCTACTTTCACGCACCCTACCTTTAAAGAGGGTGTTAACATCTGCTATTCCCCTACCCTTCTCATCCAGACGAACCCGCTTTACTGCTTTAGAAAACTCTTTCCAAACCTCTGCCAAATCATCACGGATATATGAATTCTTTTCTGATGAATAAACCACCGAAGCATTGCTCAATAATCTGGTGAAGAACCAGTCATCAGAGATGTAATTATAATCCTTATCCTGGAGAAGTCCATAAGTTAAAGTTGTTTTACCAGTTCCTGGAGGGCCTATTATGGCCATGGCATGACCACCACAGTCTACCACGGATCCATGCACAGAGTAACGGCGGTGCTCAGAATGATATTCCTCAAAAAAGTCAGATATAGCTGCCAGGGCAATGCTTTTAATCCAACCATAATAATCACAATTTCTGATGATACACGTCTTGGCAACAGGTTCATAGAACACCTGAAGATCTCCCCCATCTTCCACTGAAAAGATTTTAGCATGGGGCCGAATATCCTCATTCATGAACTTGAAATTATCTTCCCATTCCTCCTTAAACTCTTCATTATCAGTGAGAAGTTTAACACAGGCCCCATGGATATTTGCCTTTCTTTCAAATTGAGCCTTACCCCTCAAATCTCTAAACATGCTATCTTTTACTTTTTGACTAATTATATCAACCGTATAACCTGACATTTCATCACCATTCCCCTCAGGGTACTAATTTTAAGGATATATTTTAAAAGGGATAATTTTAGGATATTTTAGATAATTAGGATATTCTAGATATTTTAGGCTAATTTATGATAGTATTTCATGGTATGGGCATTTAATGGTTTAAGGGTGTTTTAAGGATTAAAGGATATTTAAGGACATATATCATTTTAAAGTGTATCATATGAAAGAATGTGAACGAAAGTTGTTTAAGGGCAATGTTATTTTTTTTAAGGGAATATTTTATCCAGTTCATCAAAGTCATTTTTTATGGTCATTACCTCTGGCATATCTCCTACAGGTGCTCTTTTAAGGCCATGTCCAGTTACTATACTTACAACTTTTTTTCCTTCGAACTTTTCCTTATACTTTATAAGGCCGGCAGTGCTCACAGCACCAGAAGGTTCTGCATATAAACCTTCAGAATGGCCCAGTAACTTTTGAGCAGCAATGATTTCATTATCAGTGACAGTTTCTGCAAAACCACCAGATTCCAGAATAGCATGCAATGCACCATATCCATCTACTGGATCTTCACAGGCAATGGCATCAGCAATGGTATGGGCCTTTTTTATGGGAATAGGTTTATCATAATCATATTTAAATGCATCAACAATGGGATGACAACCTTCAGCCTGAATTCCAACCATCTTCGGTAGTTCATTAATCAAACCCACTTTTTGAAGTTCTAAAAAAGATTTCCAGATAGCCCTGGTGAGTGTTCCGTTTCCCATGGGACAGATAATATAATCTGGGACATTCCAGTAAAACTGATCCACAATTTCAAAACCCACAGATTTCTGACCTTCACTCCGGTAAGGATAATCACCCACCAGGTAAACATCATACCTCCGATTTGCTTCCTCAGTTAATCTTAAACAGTCCGCATAATTCCCTTCAACTCTTATAACTTCAGCACCACACCCCAAGATCTGGGCGATTTTTAGGGAAGGTGTAACCTCTGGTACGAAAACTTTACAGGTGATACCAGCCTTGGCAGAGTAAGCTGATACTGAGGCACCCATATTCCCGGTTGATGCACAGCACACGGAATTTGCTCCCAGTTCAATGGCTTTGGTAATTTCAATGGATGATCCACGGTCTTTGAAAGATCCAGTTGGATTAGAACCCTCATATTTAAAGAAAACCTCCAAACCAACAGTTTTTCTGATCCTTTTAGATAGAAAAAGCGGTGTACCACCTTCTTCGAATGAAACAGCTTGGGTAAGATCATCTACCGGATAAAACATCCAATACTTCCAGTGCCAGGGACGTTCCCTAATAAAATCAGCCATTAAAATAAGTTTCCTGACCTTTTTATAATCATAAATTAGGTCCAGGGAACCATTACATTCACAGCGGAAGGTAATCATATCCGGAAGATATTCTTTACCACACTGGGAACACTTCAACTTTTTGGCACTAACCATTAACAAACACCCCTAATTAAAGTGCTAACCATTGATAACTACCCCTAATTAAATCATCAATTTCCCAATACTTAATGCGTTGTAAAATCTATTTATATCTCATCTAATCATTTTTCTCAAAATCTTGTCAAATTTTGTTAAATTCTGTTAAAAATAATGAGATAAGAATATAAACGAAGTAAGGAGATGTATTAAATTTTCAAGTTATCAAAGAGTTCATACATTGAATTTAATGATATTAATGGGATTCAAGGAATTAACTCAAGTTTTGATAGCTTTTGAAGGAATTAAGTTTAAAGGGAGGTTTAAGAAAAGTAAAGTGTTACTTTCACTTTCCAGTCCCTTTATTTTTCAATGATAGTTTCTTCAATGGCCATTCCAAAGTGGCGGGCATTGGGGTCTAGGTAGATCATTATTTTATCCCCTACCTTTAACTCGGCTACTGAAACTGGTTTTCCATCTTCAGTAACCAGGCGAATGGTTTCAGCATTTTGAAGTAAAGTGCGCAGAACCACCCCTTTGAATTCTGCTTCCACCAACAT
>Ga0334900_1000677_pt1 | contig 46042 bp, 40 predicted proteins | sample GraSluR3_MG_2_FD_207231 | JGI IMG/M metagenome (GOLD analysis project Ga0334900, IMG submission 207231) | Sludge microbial communities from methane-producing bioreactor in Wageningen University, Netherlands - Granular Sludge_31_08-R3 | ecosystem: Engineered > Bioreactor > Anaerobic >... | reverse complement strand
TTGTGGTAGGGCAGTTCTAAAAGCCCCGGACCAAGGGACCTGTGAACAGCAAAAGCGGAATCCAGTATGAGTTTTGACAATTTCGGATACAGCATGGCAAAGCCTCCTTCAAAGTTTTACCTGTTTCCCCCCGGACCGTCGCAGCCGCAGTCAAGGGCGGACCCGAAGGCCCGCTTGCCGGGGCCCTTGACGGCGGCAAGACGGTTGGTAGCATGAGAAGACCTTGAAGGAGTGAATTAAAGGAAGTTGTAACCACGAATACACTACAATCACGAGAAAATAACCGGAATCATAAAAATGTCGTGTTCCTGTAGTGCCCGTCGTGGTCAGATTCTCTTCTGAACAAAAGAATTTAACCACGACATCCACGAAAATCACGACAAAGAAAGGAATCCTGAACCATGTCGTGTTCCTGCAGTGCCCGTCGTGGTTTAATCCCCCCTGAAGCAACAGCCCATCTTCCGCTGTATTAATGGTACAGAACATAGTATATTACAGGAGATGACCATGGAATCTTTGGCGGACATTCTGGAACAGGAACTCGAAGAGGCGGTGGAGGTAAAGAACAAACGCTCCCTGCACCGTTACATAACATTGTTGATAGAGAACCTGGTACGGCAGGACCGGAACGAGCGGGAACACTCGGAGTTTCGGGAGGCTATACTCCGTATCGATACCAGAATCGAGGAAGGTTTCAAACGCATGGATGAGCGTTTTGAATCTATACAATGTACGATGGATGAACGTTTTAAATCTATGCAGCGTTCCATGGACGAACGTTTTGGTGCCGTACAGAAATCAATGGATGAGCGCTTTACATCCGTGGACAAACGCTTCGACATGATGTTCAAGTTCATGACCACCGGGTTTGTTATCCTGGCCACCATGATGTCGGTCTACCAGTTTCTAACCTGAGAAAGCTTTGTTCGCAGTCAAGCTGTTCCTGCCTTTGTCTCTTCCCTGACCCCTTCATCCGAAATCTTGTGGTACAATAGATTGTCATCGCGACTAATCTGTCCGAGGAGGTATTATATGCTGAGGAAAATATTTTTCGTAACGATGACAGGATTCCTGTTGATGTTTATCGGCGTTCAGGGCTTTGCCGAAGAAAAAGTCGAAGACCATCCGCTTATTTCCCGATATCAGGGCGCTGAGGTATACGATTCCGAGTTAACCGAGTATGGAGAATATGTGCTCCCCATGGCACCGCTTGAACGCAACACTATCAGCGAAAGTAGACGTCTCGAAGGTAAAATAACCCACATCCAGTACACCCTCAGTGAGAGTTCTCAACTGGAAATCCTTCGTAATTATCAGTCAACCTTGCGGGATGCCGGCTTCAAGGTTCTTTTCGAACACAGCGCTCAAAGTTGGAGCCCTACAATGTACTGGGTGCGGAGTGTGTACGATCCCCATGGGATCTACTGGAAAAGCAGCAGAAGGACCACCTTTGTTGGCAATGGATTCCGTTACCTGGCGGCAGTGATGGAACACCCCGACGGTGATGTCTACATCAGTCTGTACACCACGCCGACCAGGGAGGGTACGATTATCCAGCAGGATGTTATAGAGACCCTTCCCATGCAGACCGACCTTATTACTGTTAATCCTGATTATATGCGGGACGAGATTGAACGCGACGGCATGGTTACCCTTCACGGTTTACAGTTCTACCCCGACAGCGCGCAGATGACACCCGAATCCCTGGACCTGCTGAAAGAGGTGGCGGCCTACCTGCGGCAGAATTCTTCACTGAATTTCTATATTGTCGGCCACACCACAACCCTGGGACCCCATGATAACCTGATGGAACTCTCCCGACAGCGGGCGGAATCATGTGCCCAGGCCCTGATTCGGGATTACGGGATTGCTGCCGACAGACTTTTCCCGGCAGGAGCAGGAGGACTTTCGCCGGTGGCGAGCAACGCGGATGCCGAAACCAGAGCAAGAAACCGTCGGGTAGAACTCGTTTTGCGTTACAAAGGTCCATAATCCCGAATCGTTCTTTTATGGTGATCATAACGGATTGTAATGACGACATAATACTGTAATCACCACATACTGTTCAGAATCGTGGGGATAGCGAATCCTGCAGCCCGTAAAAATACCGGGAACCTGGATAATCTCTCCGGAGGATCACAGATTTACAAGTAAATCCTGTGCTGTACAGAGTATAGCCTGTGCTGTACAGAGTATAGCCTGTGCTGTACAGAGTATAGCCTGTGCTGTACAGAGTATAGCCTGTGCTTATCCCCACGGTTCGGGACACTATTGAGTCACCACACAAAAAGCCGTGTTTCTGTAGTGCCTGTCGTGGTTTGAACCCTTTCTTGAATTAATATCTATCCACGACAAAAAGGCAGGTACAATACGGTTTCTGGTTTACCGGGAAGGATATGGGAATACTGATAAAGCTTCAGGCAAAAAAAAAGCCCCCGCGTTTCCCTGAACTAACCGCCCGGAATGAAGCCGGACAAGTGCCCCGGTTTCCCCGTTCTTCCGTGTTACGGTCCCGACAATCTCCCCCGGAACCGGCCCAGGTCCCCAGTATAAACGCCCTGTTTTTACATCACAAGAACATTTTACCGGGCTCTTTTTTTCGCCTGTCCGCAGTCCTGAATCGTTGAAATCTTCCATTCCTTCCCCCTGATTGTGAGAGGGAAACCCGGATTCGGCGACTACTTGGCGACTGTTTGCCAAAAAATACGGCCGAGAAGAAACCAGCTTGTCAGCTAATTCTTTACCCGGCCGGTATTTATTTTCAGCGCCTGATACCTTGCGGTTTCAGGCGCTTCGACTCGGAAATGTCAGCGCAGGAAGCTCTGCCATTTCACTCGTTCTCAGCGCCTGATCGGAATCGAACCGACGTCATCAGCTTGGAAGGCTGAGGTAATAGCCATTATACGACAGGCGCGCTGTTACGCTGAGAATATAGTAATAAGTCGTTTTTTTGTCAATCCTGTTTCGGCAGTTTATTCCCCTTTATCTACAGTCCATGCCCCGGAACGATTTAAACGAGTTTTACAATTACGATAACAAGGATTACAACAACAAGGGCGGTAACGATTCCCATACAATCCTCTCCTTTATTTCTATGCTGTAAATGATAGGGCCATAAACGGTCAAAATCAAGTTTTTTATCTCCCCCCGAGCACCGACTCGTGTTTGAAACGGTGTACAGAAACAAAGGCGGCGCAGATCAGGTAGAAAAGGCTCCACAGAATGGCGGCAGCCGTATGGTATGAATTGATCCGGTCCAGGGCGGCCTCCCGGATCACCAGACCCAGGTTGATCAGGGGAATATGGGGTATCAGCAGGGGTACATGCTGCAGGTCGATGCTCTGGGCAATATAGACAGCTCCCATGGATATAAACAGTAAGGGCATGCCCAGGAGCTGGGCTTCCCGAACCGACCGGGTCATAAAGCCTGCTGTAAGTTCAAGGGCGGCAAAAAAGGCGGTGGCCAGAAGCATCAAGGTGACGATTACCAGGTACTGGGCCGGATTCATGCTGAATTTCATGGCCTCCTCCCCCAGAATTCCTGGACTGATAAGAACCGATAGAAAGATGCCGAGAAAATAAGCCCCCACGCTTATGCAGCCCGCAAGGGCTGCCGCAAGGAGTTTTCCGGTAATAATGCCGGAACGTGGGGCGGCGGTTGAGAGCAGGGGTTCCAGGCTCAGGCGTTCCTTCTCTCCTGCGCTCATGTCCGCCGCTACAGGCAGGGGACAGGTGGAGGCAAAGATAAAGACCATAAAGGGGAGAACCAGGGAAAGAAAAAGTTTTCCCGCGGCATCTTCCGGGTGGTACAGGGGGGCAGGGGAAAACGCGGGCTCCCCTTGCGGTTGTTCCTCTCTGCCGTCAATGTTGCTTGAAGCCTCATGCAAATAGCTTATTGCGGCCAATGACTCCGGATCGGCGTTGTTGTAATGGACTGTGCCGCTTTCGGAGACTACAAGCGCATCGTAGCGGCTGAAAAGGAGCTTTCTGCGTCCTGCTTGATCCTCCACCGCTGCGGGATAGTCAAGATCGTCCAGAAAATAGCCGGGGTCAGTCCTGCTCAAAAAAGCGGGGACCTCGCCGGAAAGACCAATGGTAAAAATCCTCTGTCCCCCGAAAGCTTCGGGGCTCCGCTCCGCCAGGACCCAAAAGAGGAGGGGAAACAGCACGACCGGAAGAACCAGGGTCAGGATAATGGAGCGGGGGTCCCGGAAAAAATCCTTCAGCTCCTTGCGGGCTGTAATCAGGCTTGTTGGTATACGCCGGGGTATCATTGCATGCTTCCTGTCAGTTCACGTATTCCTGTTTCCAGGGATCCTTTCTTCCTCAGTGCTGCCGGGCTGCCCTGGGCCGCAAGGCGTCCTTCATGAAGAACAAGGAGACTGTCGCATATCTCCTCTACTGCGTTAAGGTCGTGACTGGAAAATAGTATTGTTTTTCCAAGCTCTTTCTGCTGCAGAATAAAAGCGTATATGCTCCGTCTTGTACTGAAGTCGAGGCCGGTGGCCGGTTCATCCAGGAGCAGGACAGCCGGATCGTGGATGATCGCCCGTGCAATCAGGCACCTTTGGCGCATTCCGGTGGAAAAGGTCCCGGCCCGGCGGTGGAGAAAACTCCCCATTTCAAACAGGTTGGAGAGTTCGGCCAGCCGTGCTTCTCCTTCCTGTGGCTCAAGTCCGTTGAGCCGGGCAAAGTAGAGTATGTTCTCCGCGGCGCTCAGGCGGTCGTACAAACTACTGGTTCCGCCAAAGAGCACCCCTACGCTTTGACGCACCCTGGCGGGGGCTTCTCTGAGGCTGTGTCCGCAGACGGCTCCGCTTCCTTCTGTCGGGATGAGCATGGTGGAGAGCATGCGAAGGCTTGTCGTTTTTCCCGCACCGTTCTCCCCTAAAAGCCCGGTTATCGTACCGGGGTAACAGCTGAAGCTAAGCTCCTTGACCGCCCAGTGATGGCTTCGGGGAAACTTCTTTCCCAGACCTTCCGCCGAAACGGATGATTCCCCCGGCGGGGTTGGCTGCCGCGTTTTTTGCATGGGACCATACTACCCGCAATGAGTGCGTCCGGGCAATAAAAAAAATGTATCTCTTCTCGATTGAATGTACAGCTTCACATTCCCCGCATCCTGGGGTAATCTACGGTGTATGTGCGCTTTATGTGGAACTCCCTTGCCGGACCGGAAGATTTACCGGGCCGATGAATGCCCGAACTGCGGCAAAGCCCTGCGTTCCTGCCGCAACTGTCAGTTTTATGCCCCGGGAAAACAGTACGACTGCAGTGAACATATCTCTGAACCGGTCAGGGACAAGGAAGGGGCCAACTATTGCGACTACTTTTCGCCCAACCGGAATATCTTCTCCTCCGGTAAGGTCTCCAGGGACGACGATGCGCGGGACAAATTCAACAAACTCTTCGGCTGATCAGCTCCGCGAGACCCTTTCCCGTCCGTGTCTGGCGGTTCTCGATTCCGGGGTGGGGGGATTGCCCTATCTGCACTGGATTTTTCGCACCCGTCCCGCCGGGGCTTATATCTATCTGGCGGACACTGCGGGTTTTCCCTACGGAAGCAAGGGGGAGGATGAGATAATCGGGATTGTTACCCGCATGATCAGCTGCCTTGATGAGAGCTTCGATCCGGACTTATTCCTCATTGCCTGCAATACCGCCTCGGTGGTGGCCCTCGCAGCTCTGCGGGAACGCTTCTCCAAGCCCTTTGTGGGGGTGGTTCCGGCGGTAAAACCCGCGGCACAGCAGAGCCGCCTGCGCCGGATCGGTTTAATTGCTACCTCCGAGACGGTGGTCAGCTCCTATACGGAAAACCTGATCAGCACCTTCGCGGCGGATTGCCGGGTGCTCCGTTTTGCCGGGCAGGATCTGGTCGATTTTGTGGAAAACGAGCTGACCCGGGCGGATGATGCGGCCCGTCTGGAGGCTGTCCGCCCGGCCTGCGACTTTTTTCGCGAAGAAAGGGTGGATACTGTGGTTCTCGGCTGCACCCATTATCTTCACCTTCAAAGGGAGTTCCGGACCCTCCTGGGCCCGGATATTAAGGTTGTCGACTCCGTGGAAGGTGTGGGACGGCAGGTTCTCCGGCGCCTGGAGGATTTTCCGAATCCCCGGAACGCAGGGGGTGTATTCGATATCTACACGAGTTCTCCTGTGCCTGGCCCTGTCTATGATGATTTTGCCTCCCTGTATGGTGCTCGCTACCGGGGGATACTGGAATGCCCCTAGGACGGGTAGCTTCCGGAATCAACAATATCTATACCCTTTTCACCGCCGAAAACGGCCGGGAGCGGGAGATCAGCTGCCGTATCAAGGGGAAAAAGCTCAAGGAAGACCTGGGACGCTACAATCCCATAGCCGTGGGGGACTGGGTTGAGTTCGAGGAGGATCCCCAGCACGAAGGCAGCGGCATGATTGTCTCCCGGCAGGAACGGAAAAACGTCTTTGCCCGACTGAACAGAAAACGAGGGACTATGCAGACCATTGCGGCCAATATGGACCTCCTGATTTGCCTGACCTCCCCGGAGGCACCCCCCTTCAGACCCCGTTTTATAGACCGGGTTCTGGTTGCCGCGGCCATTGGGGATATGCCGGTAATGATTCTGGTAAACAAAATGGATCAGAAGATGGATCCAGCCATGACCGAGCGCCTGGATGTCTACAGGTCCCTCGGATGGGATGTCCGCTTCTGCTCCGCCGCCAGCGGGGAAGGGGTGGATGAGTTTATCGAATCCCTCCGGAGCAAGGATGTCGCCTTTGTCGGGCAGTCCGGGGTGGGAAAATCCACTCTTCTGAATCGTATTGTTCCCGGCGCCGATCTTGCTGTGGGGGAGATTACGAAGAAGTACAACCGTGGAAGCCACACCACCTGTTTCGCCCTGATGCTGAAAGCAGATTTTCCCGGACGTCTGGTGGATACTCCGGGAATCCGCGAAATTGACATTGCCGGTATTCTGCCTCTGGATTTGGGGCACTACTTTCCCGAATTCCAGCCCTTTCTTGGAGACTGCGCCTTTTCTCCCTGCTACCACGATCACGAACCCCGCTGCGCCGTCAGGGACGCGGTGGAGGAGGGGAAAATTCATCCTGACAGATATGAGAGCTACCTGAGGATCCTCGAGCAGCTTCAGGGTAACGCTCCCGAATATGTTAAGGAAAGGAGGAAGAACTGATGAGCATGAAACATCCGAAACTGCAGCAGTGGGACGAGACCATGAAAAGAATGTTCGATGAGATCGATGACTACCTGGAAGAGAAGTACGGTCACCTCTATCCCCTTCATCCTAACCGGGCAAAGAGGGGAAAGACTTCCAACAAGGAGCATGACGGTCTTTTCAATGTGGGAACATCCTTTTCCGCGGGCTTCGGGAGCAAACTGGGCCGGGGCTACGTTATCGATATCGATATGGTGACCTTGAGCAGGATACCCGACGATGTAGGTGAAGAAATCGAGGAAGAGGTCGTTGACCTGGTAAAGGAGCGGCTGCCGCGGTTTTTCCCCCACCGGGATCTAAAGGTCAGTCGGGATGGTCACGTCTACAAGATTCACGGGGATTTTTCTCTTGGTTCCCTTTAGAAAACAAGAAAATATGGGAAACTCTTGTTGCATTTTTGGCTGAGTACATTACAATAGGCGTGTAAGGATATTTCCAATGTTTCCAATCTGTCCATGAGGTGAGGTTATGCAAGAGAGGGTAGGAAAGTTCCTGCGCATCTTAAAGGTTGAACTTGAGGATCTGGAAGAGGATATAAACACCCTGGCCGGACTTACGGATAAACGCAGGCAGGACCGGGCAATCACCGAATATGTGCACATGGAAAATATATCCCTGTTAAAGCAGGAGTTTGCGGGAATCAAAAGGATTGTGGATGAACTGGACAAGATCGAACTGGTGGAAGATGAGACCTTTCCCGATTTTGTCGCACGGCTCAAGCAGCGCTGCAGGCAGACCATTCACAGCTCCGCATATCCCGATGCGGTCTGCATTTTTGTAGAAAGGAAAATTGACAAGGTTGCTGAATATATGAAATCCAGGGTTGTCTGATGACGGTGGGCTTTCAGGAATCGGTGATTTCTGAAACGCCAGAACCCCTTATATCGATAAAAAATTAGCGTATTTTTTACAAATTGTATTGATTAAATAAAAAAGCTCCTTTAATATGTCGGCAAATCAATGCCGAATTAATACGATCTTGTGTATAAGAGCGAGGAAAGCATGGATGTCCAACTGAGCGAACTTATTGAAAAGATAAAAACCGAAGGTCTTGGCTCCGCCAGGGAGGAGGCCGAAAAGGTTCTTCAGGAAGCCAGGCGTCGTAAGGAAGAAATCCTGAAAGAGGCAGAACAGGAAGCCAATCAGATCCGGTCCCGTGCCAGGGAAGAGGCCGCCCGAATGGAGGCCTCCGGACGTGCAGCCCTCGAGCAGGCAGCCAGGGACCTTATCCTGAAGGTGCGTCAGTCTATTCAGAGCATAGGTGAATCGATCCTTAATCAGAAAACCGCGGAAGCCTTGAGCGGTGAAGGCCTGGAAAGGATCATTCTCGCTGCCCTGGAAAAATGGGATGGTGCCGAAGGGGACCTTTCGCTTCTTCTCTCCGAAAAGGATGCCCGGGAGCTAGCGAAAAAGCTCACCGGTCAGCTTGCGTCCAGGTTCGGCGAGGGAGTGGAAATCAAACCTTTCCCTTCCATAAAGGCCGGTTTCAGGATTGGTACGAAAGAGGGAGGCAGCTACTACGATTTCTCCGCTGCGGAGATTGCCGAAATGCTCTCCCGTCTGGTTAATCCCCAGTTGGCTGAAATCGTCGAGGCAGCGGCGAAAGAGTCGTAAAGGGGACTGACGTGTATTATTACATAGTCGCGACCTTGCCTTTCCTCTCTTTTTCCAGCACGACGGAAACCGATGTCCAGGGATTCCTTGCCTTTGTGCGGAGCATGCTCCCGGAAAAGGACTTTCAGGTACTGGACTCTGTATACAGGGGTGAGGCTTCTTCTCATCCCTTTGTGGACAGAACGCGGGCCTTTCGCAGAGAGTTTGACCAGGAGCTCGCCCGCTACCGCGCCCAGGGGATGGGCAAAGACCCGAACCAGTACGCCCAGGCGTCGGATCCCCGAATTGGAGAAAAAGCGCGGCAGTGTGTCGCTATGGAGAATCCCCTTGAAGCCGAGACCGAGGTCATGCGCTTTACCTGGGAATTCCTCGATGGACTCGAGGCGGGACATTTTTTTGATCTTGAGCGTCTTGTCATCCACTTGCTGAAACTCATGCTGCTGGAACGGAAAAACAAGCTTACAGAAGAGCGGGGTACCGCCCGGTATACCGAATCTTATCAGAATATCACCAAGCCTCTGGAGGATGCCGAAATCGGCATCTGAAGCGGGAGATCGGAGTAGAGCACAATGACGAATGGAACGGTTGTAGGTATAAACGGAAATATGGTCACCGTAGCTGTCGACGGCACGGTCTCCATGAACGAAGTAGGATACATTATTGTGGGTGACCAGCGTCTGAAGGCCGAGGTTATCCGGGTAAATGCGAACAACGTTGAGCTGCAGGTTTTTGAAATCACCCGGGGAATCGGGATCGGCGACAAGGTCGAGTTTACCGGGGAGCTTCTGGCGGTCGAACTCGGACCCGGACTGCTTGGGCAGATTTACGACGGTCTCCAGAACCCGCTGCCGAAGCTGGCCGAACAGTGCGGCTTTTTTCTGCAGCGGGGAGTCTATCTCGACGCCCTTCCCAGGGAGAGTAAATGGGAGTTTACCCCTTCGGTAAAAACCGGCGATACGGTACAGAGCGGAGACTCTCTCGGTACGGTTCCCGAGGGAATCTTCAAGCACCGCATAATGGTGCCCTTCAGTTTCAACGGGGTCTACACCGTTGAGTCCGTGGCGGAAGCCGGATCCTATACGGTGGATGACACCGTGGCCGTAATAAAGGACGGCAACGGAAACAAGCACACCCTGACAATGAAGTTCGAGTGGCCTGTAAAGCGGGCTATCAGCGCATACGAGGAGCGGCTCAAACCCTCCGAGCCGATGGTAACCAAGGTGCGGATCATCGACACATTTCTGCCGGTAGCCCGGGGCGGTACCTACTGTATTCCCGGTCCCTTCGGCGCCGGAAAGACGGTTCTCCAGCAGGTAACCAGCCGTAACGCCGAGGTCGACATCGTTATCATCGCCGCCTGCGGAGAACGGGCAGGTGAAGTCGTGGAAACCCTGAAGGAGTTCCCGGAACTCCTCGATCCCCGGACCGGCAAAACCCTGATGGAACGAACCATTATCATCGCGAATACCAGCTCCATGCCCGTCGCGGCCCGGGAAGCTTCGGTATATACCGCCGTTACCCTTGCGGAGTACTACCGCCAGATGGGACTGCATGTTCTGCTTCTGGCAGACTCAACCTCGCGATGGGCCCAGGCCATGCGGGAGATGTCCGGACGTCTCGAGGAGATTCCCGGAGAAGAGGCTTTTCCGGCATACCTTGAGTCCACCATCGCCTCCTTCTACGAACGTGCCGGGCTTGTCCGCCTCAAGGACGGCAGCGTCGGCTCGGTCACCATCGGCGGTACGGTAAGCCCCGCTGGAGGAAACTTCGAGGAGCCGGTAACCCAGGCAACCCTGAAGGTCGTCGGCGCCTTCCACGGACTCTCCCGTGAACGCTCGGACGCAAGAAAGTACCCGGCCATCCATCCCCTGGATTCATGGTCCAAATACGAGGGTTCGGTCAATCACGCCCTTACCGAATACGCCCGGGAACTCCTGTTCCGAGGAGACGAGATCGGCCAGATGATGAAGGTAGTCGGAGAAGAGGGAACGAGTCTGGACGACTTTGTAATCTACCTGAAGAGTGACTTCCTCGACGCCGTCTATCTTCAGCAGGACTCCTTCGATGCCATCGACTTTTCCGTCAGCGTTGAACGGCAGGACCATATCTTCAACATCCTGTTCAAGGTCCTGGGCGGAAAGCTGGGTTTTGAAAGCAAGGAAGAGGCCCGTTCCTACTTTAACAACCTGCGGCAGCTCTTTATCGACTATAACCGGAGCCAGTGGCAGGGCGACGAGTTCAAGGAACTGGAAGGAAAGATCCTTAAGATGATAGATGAGCGCCAGTCTGGAATGGAAAGCAAAGCGGCCCGTTTACTGCAGACCGTGGCAGAGTAGAGTTAAGGGAGAAACAGAATGCGCAAGGTATACAGCAAGATAGAAGCTATCTCCGGAAATGTTATTACCGTCTCGGCGACGGATGTTAAATACGGCGATCTGGCGGTTATCTCCTCCGCCCATGGTGAGTCCCTGGCGGAGGTAATCCGCATGAAGGGAGAAAAGGTCTCCCTTCAGGTATTCTCGGGAGGGCGGGGAATCTCCACCGGCGACGAAGTACGCTTTCTCGGTCACTCCATGAAGGTCTCATTCTCGGATAACCTCATGGGCCGTATTTTCGACGGATCCGGACGTCCCAGGGACAACGGACCCTCCCTCGAGGAGAACATGATCGAGATCGGCGGACCCTCGGTCAATCCCGCCAAAAGAATCATTCCCCGGAACATGGTCCGGACCGGAATCCCCATGATCGACGTTTTCAACTCCCTGGTGGAGTCACAGAAGCTGCCGATCTTTTCGGTCTCCGGTGAACCCTACAACCCCCTGCTGGCTCGAATCGCCCTTCAGGCCGAGGTCGATATCATCATTCTGGGGGGCATCGGGCTCAAGTTCGACGACTATCTCTACTTCAAGGAGACTCTGGAAGAGGGCGGGGCCATGAGCCGGACCATCTTCTTTGTCCATACCGCCGCCGACCCCATCGTAGAGGCGCAGCTGGTACCGGACATCAGCCTGGCGGTAGCTGAAGGCTTCGCCCTGAAGGGAAAGAAGGTACTGGTTCTTCTGACGGATATGACCAACTACGCCGACGCCATGAAAGAGATCGCCATTACCATGGAGCAGGTACCATCGAACCGGGGATACCCCGGAGACCTCTACTCTCAGCTGGCATCCCGCTACGAAAAGGCCGTCGACTTCGAGGGTGCGGGTTCCATTACCATCCTCGGTGTTACCACCATGCCCGGCGACGATGTAACCCATCCTGTACCGGACAACACCGGGTATATTACCGAAGGACAGTACTACCTGAAGAACGGCCGTATCGAGCCCTTCGGAAGCCTTTCCCGGCTCAAGCAGCAGGTCAACAGCTCCACCCGGGACGATCACCGCTCCCTTATGGACGGTATGATCAAGCTTTACGCAGCCTTCAAGGAGTCCATGGAGAAAAAATCCATGGGATTCCGCATGTCGGACTGGGACCAGAAACTCCTCAAGTACGGAGACATGTTTGAAGAGAAAATGATGGACCTCACGGTCAATATTCCCCTGGAGGAGGCTCTTGATCTTGGGTGGAAGATTCTGGCTGAGTGCTTCGAGCCCCAGGAGACTGGTTTGCGGTCTTCGCTTATAGAAAAATTCTGGCCCAAAGAGATCGCAACCGCGCAGTAAGAAGGGGAGTGTATGGCCGCCGTCAAACTGACGAAGAACGAGCTTAAAAAACAGAAAGACTCCTTGAAGCGGTTCCAACGCTACCTGCCGACCCTGCAGCTCAAGAAGCAGCAGCTGCAGCTGGTTATCCGACAGGTAGAGGCGGAGGAACAGGAGCTGAAGCGAAAACAGCAGGCCCTGAGGGACAAGCTCCAGCACTGGATTGCCGTTTTTGGCGACGAGATCGACCTGGAAGAGTATGTTCAGATCGATCACGTGGAAACGGAGACCGGGAATATAGCCGGTGTCGATGTTCCGGTCTTCAAGGAACTCAATTTCAAGGATATTGAGTGGGACCTTCTGGAGACCCCTCTGTGGATCGACAAAGGGATCGCCGCCTTGAAGGAGCTAATTACCTTTGACGCCGAGGTCGCCGTTCTGCAGCGCCGCAGGAAACTGCTGCAGGATGAGCTCCGGACAACATCCCAGCGGGTTAACCTCTTTGAAAAGGTAAAGATTCCGGAATCAAAGGAAAACATCCGGCGTATCCAGATATATCTCGGCGATCAGCAGACCGCCGCGGTTGTCCGGGGAAAGATGGCCAAGGCAAAGGTTGTGGGAGCTTCATGAAACGCGGAACAAGGATGAGTGCAGCATGATTGTAGCAATGAAAAAGGTCTACCTGATTCTCCTGGATTCTGAACGGGAAGAGTCCCTGAAGAAACTGAAGGATCTCGGAGTAGTTCATCTGGAAGACTGTGCCGGAACCAGTGAAACCCTGGAGGCTTTGAAGGAAAAGAGGGATCAGGTCAACAGGGTCCTTATCGCATTATCCGACATCTCTGTCAAAGACCATAAAACCCCCGGGGACGCTGAAAAAAAGGCCTTTGAAATCCTCGATCTTCTGGAAGAGAAAAAAAAGCTCCAGGAAAAACTCGCCCAGCTGCGCAAGGACGAGGAGCTTTTGAAAGGCTGGGGCGACTTTGATCCTGAGGATCTGTCGTATCTGCGAAAGGAGGGAATCGGGGTACGACTGGTGCAGATTCCCAAAAAGGCAGCCGAACCGTACCTGGGTAAAAAAGGTTTTTACTGTGTTGATGACACAACACCGGTATACCGTTTTGCCCTTGTTGATAATGAAGAGGAACCGCCTGCAGAGGCGGTGGATTTTACCCCCCCGGAACACGGGCTGAGTACCGTGCGGGAGAATATCGGCGCCCTTGAAGAAAGACTCCGGAAGACCGACGAAGTTTTGGAAAAAGAAGCCGTTTTCCAGAAGGCCCTTACCAGCTACCGCAGCGAGCTCGACGATGAGATTCGCTTTGAAGAGGTTCGAAACGGGGTCGGAACCGAGGATGAACTTGTCTACCTCTACGGATTTGCTCCCGAACCCGGGGCAGCGGAACTGAAGGACGCAGCCGCTGCAAACGGCTGGGGACTGATGATGCGGGATCCCACAAAGGACGAATATGTACCGACGCTGGTTGAACGCAGAGGGCCTGTAAAGATGGCCAAGCCTATCTTCGATCTGATGGGCACCTTTCCCGGTTATCGGGAGTTCGATATCAGTCTGGTCTTCCTGACGGCCTTTACCATTTTCGTTGCCATGATCGTTGGAGACGCGGGGTACGGGCTTATTTTCCTCGGTCTTGCCTTCTGGGGACTTGCCAGGGCCCCGGAATCGGCGAAGCTGCCTCTGAAGCTTGTGGTGCTTCTCTCGTCGGCCATCGTCATCTGGGGAGCTATAACCGGCACATGGTTCGGTTCCGAGACCATAGCCTCCTGGAAACCCTTCAACAGCCTGATTATTCCCCAGATAGCCAGTTTTGCCCAGGAAGGGGTGGACTCAGTCCTGGCGGTTCAGCTTATCTGCTTTATTATAGGAGTAGCCCAGCTGAGCATAGCCCGGATCGAGATGTTTTTCCGCACCCTGCCGAGTCTGAAGGCTTTTGAGCATCTCGGATGGCTCTCCCTCTTGTGGGGGCTCTTCTTCCTGGCCATGAATATCGTGCTCGGAATTACCTCCTGGCAGGGAGTAGAGTTCACGCCCCTGGTAATCCCCCTGGCTGTCGCAGGTTTCGTCCTGATTGTGCTCTTTTCGAACCAGCAGGGCCACTTTCTGCGGGACATGCTGAAAGGACTCAATCCCATAAATCTGCTGCTGAATTTTCTGGACGGGGTAAGTTCCTTCTCAAATATTATCTCCTACATTCGTCTGTTTGCCGTGGGTCTTTCCAGCGTCGCGGTGGCGGCGAGTTTCAATGCCATGGCCATGTCCATAGGATTCGACGGACCCCAGGCAATAGCCTCGGTTCTGATGCTGATCATCGGTCATGGACTGAATATTATTCTTGCCCTGATGTCGATTATCGTACACGGTATCCGATTGAACATGCTGGAATATTCCGGACAGCTCGGACTTGAATGGTCCGGGTATCCCTACGAGCCGTTCGCTAAACGGGCGGCCTGATACTGGTGCTGATGTCCTTCGTAATGGGGGACTGTGAGTATACAACGAATATAATTTTGTAAGGAGCATCCTATGAATTTTGGTTTGCTTGGCTTTTCCGCCGCAATAGCCTTCGCGGCCATGGGTTCCGCCATTGGAGCGGGAGCTGCCGGTATGGCGGCTGTCGGAGCCTGGAAGAAGTGTTTCGCCCAGAACCGGCCCGCTCCCTTCATGCTGGTAGCCTTTGTCGGCGCACCCCTGACTCAGATCATCTACGGTATGATTCTGATGAACTCCATCATGGCTGTGCAGGAACCGACCATGGCCCACCTGGGAATCGGCCTCTTCGGCGGTATCGCCATGGGCTTTTCCGCAGCCTTCCAGGGAAAGGCGGGAGCCGCCGCCTCGGACGCCCTGGCCGAAACCGGCAAGGGATTCGTCAACTACATGATGGTCCTGGGTCTGGTTGAGACCGTTGCCCTCTTTGTAATGGTCTTCCTGCTCGGTACTATCTAATATATCGACGGCGACCTGTTTCCCCTCTGAAGGATGAGAGATCTCCTTTTGAGGGGAATCCCTTTGATCCGCCTACCACTTGGCGAAACTCCTGCTTTTGCCGATAATCCTAGACAGATGAACAGCATATACACTCGAGAAAAAACGCGCGCAATTCGGGTTGGAAATAGTGCCCTTGGGGGGGACTCCCCCGTCAGTATACAGACCATGTGGAAGCGGGCCTTGCCCGGGGATCGGGAGCTTCTGTTAAAGGATCTCCGCCGCTTTGCGGTTCTTGGCTGCGACATTATCCGCTTTGCCGTGCCCGACGAGGAAAACGCGAAGCTCCTTGCAGAGCTCGCCCCTTTGTCGCCCATCCCGATAGTGGCGGATATCCATTTCGATTACCGCCTTGCCCTGATCGTTCTGGACGGAGTCCACAAGGTGCGTATCAATCCCGGCAACATCGGAGCTGACTGGAAGGTAAAGGAAGTCCTCGCCAAGGCCGCCGATACGGGTATTCCCATTCGGGTCGGAATAAACGGCGGGTCTCTTCCGCGGAAACTGCGGGAACTTCCCCAGGTTGAGGGAATGATTGCCGCTGCTGAAAACGAGATAGAACTGCTGGAAGCCCAGGGATTTAGAAATGCCGTATTCTCCCTGAAGTCCTCCTCCGCCGCCAACACCATCGAGGTCAACCGCCGCTTTGCATCCCTGTGGGACTACCCCTTGCATCTTGGGGTAACCGAAGCGGGTCCCATGATTCCCGGTATTGTCAAGAACACACGCGCCCTGCTTCAGCTGCTGGGGGAGGGTATCGGATCCACCATACGGGTATCTCTCTCCGCCCCGGAAGAGGACGAAGTCGTTACCGGCAGGGAGATCCTGCGCGAAGCAGGTCTTCGGCCCGGGGGAGTGGATATTGTATCCTGTCCCCGCTGCGGCCGTTCAGAATTCCCGGTTCACGAACTGGTCGGCCAGATTCAGGAGGAACTCTACGCCATCAGGAAGTCCCTGACCATCGCTGTAATGGGCTGCGTGGTGAACGGACCGGAGGAAGCACGTCATGCGGATATAGGTATAACCGGCAGTGGAAACGAAGCCATAATCTTCCGCCGCGGCGAACTCAAAAGGAAAATCCCCATGGATCAGGCTCTGGAGGCCCTCAGGGAGGAGATCCGGGAGGCTGTAAAGGAATGAGAAAGGGAATCCTGTTACTTATTATCTGCGTAACGTTTCCAGCCGCCATAGCCTGGACCCAGGAGAAGCAGCCGGACTGGCTGGTTCTGGAAACGGGTAGGATCGCCTTTGAAAAAGGCGAGTTCGGCCAGGCTATGAGAATTTTCCGCTCCGTCCTCGAACAGGACAGGGTATCCCCGGAAGCCCATTACTGGATCGGGCGGATCTTTGAAGAGGAAGGGGAGTACTCCCTGGCGGAAGAGCAGTATCGACGCGCCCTGGAGTTTCGCCGTCAGCTCTATGTAATGGAATACGAAATACGGATCAGGGAACGTCTTGCCCGTCTCTATAAGGAGAAGGGGAACTACGCCCAGTTCGAGAAGGCTCTGACGGATATTCTTGCCATGGACGATGACTACACCAGCCGGGAGGCCGAAGCCATGAGGGCTGCCATGATACGGGTCCTTACCGACCAGGGGCTGGAGAAGGTGGTTGAACTCTACCGTCTGAATAAACCGGAGCATTTTCTGGCCAACGCCGAACTGGGGCTTTTCTATTACCGCACCGGCCGTTATATGGACGCCGTACGCCACCTTTTAAGCGGAGGTCTGACGGTAATTTCCAGAACCCTTCTTCATATGGAAGTACGGCGGCCTTTTCTTGAATACACGGGGATCACCGATTTTTTCAGGAATGCCATGGCCGAGGAAGAAAGCGCAGAATATCTTGAAGAGAGCAGGATTGACGCCCTGCTGTATTATCTTGGTGCATCCCTCTATGCGGCCGGCGAACTGGGTTCATTTCGGCAGGTAATGGAACTGGTGCGGGACGCCTTTCCTGGCAGTCCCTGGCGTTCCCGCGCGATTGCCCAGCTTGCGGACCCCTCCATTGAACCCGTCATAACCAGTAGGGAATTCTTCTACTTCTTTTGATCTCCCCATCTCTATCAACCTGAGGACATTTATGGTATATACGGTATATCATTTTTGTTGACAGCTGTTGATAGTCGGGCTATCCTTTCCGGTGTGTTTTTCATCAACAGCTTCAACAGGAGGACGGTTTGATTCGAGGGGAGAATCTTACCAAACGCTACGGAAAGCATTGTGCCCTGGACGCTGTGAATTTCAGTGTCCGGCAGGGTGAAATACTCGGCTTTCTAGGCCCCAACGGAGCCGGCAAATCCACTGTAATGAACATAATAACCGGGTATTTATCGGCGACCGAGGGAGATGTCTGGATTAACGACCTCAATGTGCTGGAGCATCCCAGGGAGGTAAAGAAATGCATCGGATATCTTCCCGAAAAGCCGCCTCTGTATCCAGATATGACAGTCCGGGAATATCTCCGCTTTGTGGCCGAAATAAAAGGAATAAAGAAAAAGGCCTTTGAGGCGGAGCGGGAAAAGATCCAGGAGCTGGTAAAGATCGGCGACGTCCGGGACCGTCTCATCGGGAACCTCTCCAAGGGCTACCAGCAGAGGGTTGGTCTCGCCCAGGCGCTGATCGGAAGCCCGCCGCTTTTGATCCTGGATGAGCCGACGGTAGGGCTTGACCCCAAACAAATCCTGGAAATCAGGAACCTTATCAGATCTCTGGGAAAGGAACATACCATCATCCTCAGCTCTCATATTCTCCCCGAGGTAAGCGCCGTCTGCGGGCGGGTTCTTATTATCAACAAGGGTAGAATAGTGGCGTCTGATTCACCGGAGAACCTGAGTCAGAGATTGATGGGAACGGGAAAAATAATGCTTCGTCTTTCTGGGGAAGAATCGAGGGCCCGTTCGGTTCTGGAAAAGCTGGAGGGACTCAACAGACTCTCGTGTACCGGAAGCAGTGAAGAGGGCAGCATCGATTTTCTGATTGAAGCTGAAAAAGAGACGGATATACGAGAGAGGATATTCTTTGCCTGCGCTGAAAACGGGCTTCCCATTCTCATGATGCGGCCTGTGGACATGAGCCTTGAGGATATCTTTCTTCATCTTACCACGGATGAAAAACTGAAGGAGCTTGAGTAATGCAGGCTGTATTCAAACGGGAACTCAGGGCATATTTTTTGAGTCCCCTGGGGTATATCTTTCTGAGTATCTTTCTGTTGATTACTGGCATATTTTTTACCACCGGGAACCTTATAAGCGGCAATTCCCGCTATCTGAGTTTTCTTGGGAGCATTCTTTTTATATTCATTTTCATTGTACCCCTTCTGACAATGCGCCTCCTGAGCGATGAGAAGCAGAAGAAAACCGATCAGCTTCTTTTAACCAGCCCCCTGGGTATCCCTGAAATTGTTGTGGGAAAGTTCCTGGCGGCCCTGACCTTTTTCTGCATCGGATTGGCGGTAACCTTTCTCTATGCCCTGGTAATCGCCCTTCACGGAGAACTTGATTTGTGGGAGACCCTGGGCGGCTATATCGGCTTCATCCTGCTTGGGGGGACCTTTATTTCCGTGGGGCTCTTTATTTCCGGCCTTACGGAGAACCAGATTACCGCGGCGATTACCAGCTTTGCCGCCCTCCTTGCCATGTGGCTTGTCAATATTCTGCAGAATGCCGTTCCTTCGGATGCCGCATCGGGCCTTGTTTTCAGCGGGCTCATGGTCGCAGCTGCGGCTTTATGGTTCTATCTGATAACCCGAAACCGGATTGTCTCCGCGGCGCTTCTCGTTCTCGGAGCTGCCATTGTTTTCCTGATTCATTTTCTTGATCCGGAGTTCTATGTCGGTCTTATCGGGAAAATACTGAGCTGGTTCTCCCTGATCGACAGGTACCGAAGGTTCTCCACCGGGATTGTATCCCTTCAGGATACCGTGTATTACCTCTCGTTTATGATCTTCTTTCTCTATTTAACAGTCCGAACACTGGAAAAACGGCGGTGGAATTGACGATATGATTCAGAACCAGCGTAGTTTTCTGAAAGACAAAAAGCTTCGTTACGGTGCATACGCGGCAATATTGACCCTGTCGCTGCTATGCGGCCTGGTAATTCTCAATCTGATCGTTCAGCAGATTCCGCTGAAGATCGATTTAACGGAGAACAGACTTTTCTCTTTATCGGAACAGACAAAACAGATTCTTCTTGAACTGGAGGAACCCATCACCCTGTATGCCCTGTATCCGACGGGAGAGGAAGAGACCAGTATTATCGAGATTCTGCAGGAATATGATCGGATAGGTCCCTCTGTAGACCTGCAGATTATTGATCCGGATCTTAATCCCGGTCTTCTTGCACGTTTCAGCGGAGAGGAAGAGAAAGTGGAAAGCGGAAGCATTATTGTCGAGGGCTCATCACGTTTCAGGGTCGTTCCCTATATGGAACTGTATGATATCCGCTACAATCCCCAGGGCCAGCCCCAGGTTACGGGTATCCAGGTGGAGCCCCGGATTACCCAGGCCATCAATTATGTCTCCTCCGGCTACAATCCGAAAATCTATCAGCTCAGCGGTCATGGCGAATACAGCCTTGAAGACTACGGTATAGAGTCCATGCTTCGGGCAGAGAGTTATGAAATTGAGAATTTGAACCTTCTAAGGTCAGAAAGCGTCCCGGAGGATGCGTCGGTGCTTCTGGTCTCTTCTCCCAAGTACGAGATAAGCGATGAGGAGCTGCGGAAGATTTACGAGTATGTCGAGAACGGCGGGCGGGTGATCGTCATGGTCGATTTTATCGGCGAAACTTCCCCCGGAGGCGGAGCGATCCTCCAAAGTTACGGTCTCGAGATAGGCGAGGGCTTCATCATGGAGGCGGATGCATCCCGCTATGTACGTTCACCCTTGTTCATCGCCCCTGAGCTTATGGACCATGGAATAACAGGCCCTCTGGTGGAAAACAAGCTCGATGTCATCACTCCCAATGCAGTTCCGCTTCGACAAACGGAGCGGAAACCCCGTTCCGTGGACCTGAGCCCCCTTCTTTCTACCTCAGATCAAGCCTGGAGCAGGACGGACATGGAAAACAGTTCCTTACTGCGGCAGAAAACGGATCTTCCCGGGCCCCACACCCTCGCCTGGGCGGTGGAACGGAAAAAATACAGCGACGGAGACCCCCCTGCTTACAGGGTAGTTGCAATGGGAAACTCCATATTCCTGGGATCGATTCCGCCCTACGGACAGATCAAGGGGAATATCGACTTCTTTCTGAGTGCCCTCTCCTGGCTCAACGAAGGGGAGGAGCGTGTTTCCATTCGGGCAAAGAGTTTTTATCGGAGTCCGCTGCGTTTAACGGCTTTTCAGCTCTACCTGTACGCGGGAATAATCATAATTCTTGTACCGGCAGCCCTGCTGGTCAGCGGCATGATCGTCTGGATTCGCAGGAGACATCTGTGAGCCGTTCCAGGCGTCTTGTTCTGTCACTCCTCGTTCTCCTGCTTCTTCTGGGGGGCTACCTCTACCTGAAGGAGCGCTCTGTCCCGGAGGAGCTTCCCGGGAAAAGCGAAAGGCATGATCTGATCTCCAAAGCGGTGGAGGATCTTGAAAGGATCGAGGTACGCCGGGTCGACGGAAGCAGCCTTGTCATGCTGAAGGAGAAAGAGCGCTGGACAATGCCCGTTCCCTGGGAGAATGATCTCGATCAGTCCCGCCTGGACTTGATTGCCCGGATAAGTTCAATGCTCACCGCCAGACGACGTATTGATGCCCCTGCCGCCGGGCTTGAGGACTTCGACCTGAAACCGCCCCGGGCAGTGGTGACCCTTGTTTTCAAGGGTGGAGAAAGTCCGGTCTTCGAGATCGGGGTCCCGACCTCGTCGGGAAAACAGAGATATATTCGGCGGAAAGGGGAAGCGGCGATTTACACCATCGACACCACCCAGGTAGCCCAGTTTTTTCTGAACCCGGAGGATTTTCGAAATACAGGGGTACAGACTGTTAAGGCCGAAGAACTCCAGTACCTGTTTTTTCGGCGAATGGGAGAAATAATAGAGCTTGTTCCAATCGATTCTCTCGAGCATGAACCGGTGAGCTCGATCTTCACCAGCCTGGTAATGATCAGTCCTCAGGGCCCTCGCGGGATAGACGCGTACGAACTGGAACAGCTCATGGCAAAGTTGCCCCGGGAGCTGATGATCCGGGACTTTGCAGAGGAGCAACCTGAGGACCTTGGGCCTTACGGACTCGATAATCCGAGGTATGAGCTGCAGCTCCGGGATAAAGAGCGTAGTCTCTCATTTATGGTGGGAGCCCGCGATAGTGCGGGGAACTATTATGTCCGATTTGAAGGAGAGGACCGCGTCGTGACCATCGCGGAAGAGGATCTGGGCATTCTGCAGATGGAGAGTTTTCATCTGATGAGTAAGTTTCCCCTGATCATCTCCATCGATAAAATCGACTCCTTTAAGGTGGTCCATGAAAATGAGACCTTCTCTGCACGAATCGAACGGAGTGCTTCAACGGATACCGATGAACCGGAAGTACGCTATATCCTGGACGGAAAAGAGATAGACGAAAAGGACTTCAAAAAACTCTACCAGAAGCTCATCGGCATTACCGGTGATGCTCCGAATCGTGGAGAAATCCCTGCGGGTGAAACGCAATTTGAAATTACCTATAGACTGAAGGAAGGTCCGCAGCGGGAGGTCTCCGTCCGGTTCAAACCGGTGGACAAGGACTTCTATGCCGCCTTTACGGAGCAGGATGAAAGCCTCTTTCTCGTATCTTCCCGGCAGATAAAAAGCGCGGTTGAATTGCTGCGTGAGATGACCGGGGAGTGAGTTCAGGCTTTACAAAAGACTGGTTGCCAAGGAGTTTTTTTTTCTGTACCGTTTGATCTCTGAGGTACGATGAAAAAGCTTATTGTAAAAGGTGCCCGGGAGCATAATCTCAAGAACATCGATCTTGAGCTGCCCCGGGACTCATTGATTGTCGTCTCCGGTCTTAGCGGCAGCGGAAAGTCTTCCCTGGCCTTCGATACCATCTTTGCCGAGGGACAGCGCCGCTATGTGGAGTCTCTTTCGGCTTATGCCCGGCAGTTTCTGGGGCGCATGGACAAGCCCGATGTGGACTACATCGAGGGGCTCTCCCCGGCCATCTCCATAGAGCAGAAGACAACCCACCGGAATCCCCGTTCGACCGTGGGAACCGTTACGGAAATATACGATTACATGCGCCTTCTCTATGCCAGGATCGGAATTCCCCATTGCCCGGTCTGCGGCAAGGAGATCCGGGAGCAGTCGGTGGACCAGATACTGGACACGATGCTTGAATACCCCGAAGGCAGCAGAATCATGATCCTGGCCCCGGTAGTGAGGGGAAAAAAAGGCGAGCACCGCAAGATCATCGAGGATGCCGCCAGGGCCGGATTCGTTCGTATGCGGGTGGACGGTGAAGTTCGTTCCCTGGATGAGGATATCCTTCTGAATAAAAAGCAGAAGCACTCTCTGGAGGTCGTGGTGGACCGCCTGAAGATTCAGGAGGATGTTCACAAGCGCCTTGCAGAGTCGGTGGAGACCGCCCTGGAGGTCGCCGACGGGCAGATTGTTGTTGTACGACTGGAAAAAAACAGCCAGAAGGAGGAGTTTTTCAGCCAGAAAAACTCCTGTCCCGACTGCGGTATCAGCATCCCCGAGCTGCAGCCCCGGCTCTTCAGCTTCAACAATCCTTTCGGCGCCTGCGAGGTATGTGCCGGCCTGGGAATGACTATGGAGTTTGATCCCGCCCTTATTATTCCCGATACCTCCCTCTCCTTCAATGAGGGAGCGATCAAGACCCACAATCCCGACTCTGCCTGGCATCGCAGCTGGTTCGAGTCCCTGGCCGATCACTTCGGTTTTGACCTTGACACCCCCATACAGGAACTGGACAAGGATATCTGGCATATTCTGCTCCACGGCAGCAACGATGTAATCGACATTACCTATGTGAACCGGAAAAAAACGGGGCGCTTTGAATACTCAACCAACTTCAAAGGCATTCTCAATGACCTCAAGCGCCGCTATCGGGAGAGCCGTTCCCCGGGGATCAAGGAGTGGCTCGAGGGTTTCATGCGGCAGCAGAGATGTACGGTCTGCGGAGGCAAACGGCTCAAACCCGAAGCCCTGGCGGTGACCGTGGGAGATGAGAATATCCACTCCCTGACCTGCCGCTCGGTGCAGGACCTTCTCGGATTCTTCGGGGGGATCAGCTTGACCAGCACGGAACAGCATATCTCCGCCCAGATCATGAAGGAGATAATCGACCGCCTTACGTTCATGAAGAAAGTCGGTCTGGAGTATCTTACCCTGGAGCGTCAGTCCGCCACCCTGTCGGGGGGCGAAGCCCAGCGAATTCGGCTGGCCACCCAGGTCGGCTCCCAGCTGGTGGGGGTTCTCTATATTCTTGACGAGCCGACCATCGGGCTGCACCAGCGGGACAATCAGCGCCTCATCGAGACCCTCCTCCATCTGCGGGACATCGGGAATACCCTTATAGTTGTCGAGCACGACGATATGACAATAAAAGCCGCAGATTATATCGTGGACCTGGGACCCGGGGCCGGTATTCACGGCGGGCATATTACCGCGTGCGGAACCTTCGAACAGATCCTCGAAGCGCCGGAGAGTCTTACCGGGCAGTACCTGCGGGGCGAACTGGCCATTCCCGTACCTGTGGAACGGCGTCAGGGAAACGGAAAAAGGATAAGCATTTACGGCGCTTCAGAGCATAACCTGAAGAACATCGATGTTTCCTTTCCCCTGGGAACTTTCACGGTCATAACCGGTGTCTCGGGGTCCGGAAAATCTACCCTGATGGAGGACCTGCTCTTTCCCATTCTTCGCAACTCCGTGAGTCCCTACAAGCTCGAGACCGGGGCTCATGACAGGGCTGAAGGGCTCGAGGAGATCGACAAGATCATCAATATCGATCAGAGTCCCATCGGCCGGACTCCTCGATCCAATCCGGCAACCTATGTGGGACTTTTTACCCCCATTCGGGATCTCTTTGCCTCGCTGCCGGAGAGCCGCGCCAGGGGATACAAGGCGGGTCGCTTCTCCTTTAATGTAAAAGGCGGTCGCTGCGAGAACTGTCAGGGAGACGGCACCATTAAAATCGAAATGCACTTTCTGCCGGATGTCTATGTTACCTGCGATGTCTGTAAGGGAAAACGCTTTAACCGGGAGACCCTGGATGTCCGTTATAAGGGTAAGAATATCCACGATGTTCTGGATATGTCGGTGGAGGAAGCCCTGGAGTTCTTTGAGAAGATCCCATCCGTCCGTCGCCGTCTGGCGACCCTGCAGGCGGTGGGTCTGAACTATGTTAAACTGGGACAGTCCGCTTTGACCCTCTCCGGCGGAGAAGCTCAGCGGGTAAAGCTCTCCCTGGAACTCTCCAAGCGCAGCACCGGCAGAACTTTTTATATCCTGGACGAGCCTACAACGGGTCTCCATTTCGCGGATGTAAAAAAATTGCTTGAGGTTCTGCAGATGCTGGTGAACAAAGGCAATACCGTGGTTCTTATCGAACATAACCTGGATGTTGTAAAGCAGGCGGACTACATTATCGATCTGGGACCGGAGGGAGGTGATAATGGAGGACATATTGTGGCCCAGGGAACACCGGAGGATATTCTGAAGGTCCCGGGATCCCATACTGCCCATTACCTTCGCGAGGTTATGAAGTAGCCTGTGATTTCCCCCCGGCTTCGACTGTTAGTATGTACCCTCATCCTTGTTGCAAGCGCGGGTGGGACGTTAACGGCTCAGGAGAGTGGCCGGGGGATACTCGGACCGTCGGTCTATTTGAAACTCACCGGCTACGATATTGCAACAGCGGACCTTTATCAGCTGCAGGACTGGTGCCGCATTCTTTCCCTCGATCACCGGGGAACCATCGATACCCTGAGACGCCGCCTGTACGAGTACTTCGGTCATAAAGAGGAGGACATTCCGAACCTGACGGCAAGGGAAAAAAAGCAGACCATTACAATCCGCTCCGCCGATTCGACCCGTTATTTCACCCTGGAGACACGGGACGAGGGCTATATCGAGATATCCGGCGGGATTCTGCTGGAGCTCTACTCTCCGGTGGAGGGAACGCGGCATACGATCCAGGCGGATCGTCTTATCTATAATCAGGGCATCGGCGATCTAAGTGCGAAGGGAAATGTGCGTTATACCCTTGCCGAAGAGGGAAGCCAGGAGGAGACCTTTTACGGTGAAAGCCTGACAGTCAATTTAAGCAGCTGGGAGAGTCGTTTTCTTGAAGGCTACACCCTGCAGAATCGGAAAGTAGACGAAAAAGAACTGTCTTTTACCTTTTACGGCGATACCATCGCCCGTTCATCCTCCGAGATCATCTTCATGCAGGACGGACGGATTACCTCCAGTCGACTGGAGCCTCCAAGCTACCGTATCGATGCTGACGAAATATGGGTATACGAGCCTGGGGAATGGCTCATGAACGGCGCTACTTTTTATCTGGGCAGGGTACCAATCCTGGTTTTTCCCTTCTTTTTCCAGCTCAGGGACAAGATGGTGATCAACCCGTCTTTTGGTTTTGATCTGGTGGACGGCGCGTTCATCCAGACAACTACCTATCTGTACGGAATGCCCTCGAAAAGTGATCAGGACTCCCTATCGTTTCTTCAGATGACGGAGGTGGAAGAGGGCGAGAGGGTAACCGAACGCCGGGGACTGTACATGAGGACCAAGGAGAATCCTTCCAGAGAGGAGGTTCAGCGCGCACGGCGCCTGCGAGAGTCGGGGGACTATTTTCGCTTAATGCTGGACTATTACAACAGAAAAGGCTTTGTGGGCGCCCTGGACCTCTCCCTCAGCGATGCCGGCGGCTTTGATTCTCTTGAGCTCTTTGCCGGGGTCGGTGCCACCCGGGTGGTATCCCAGTTTGCTCCGTACCAGTACACCTGGGAGGATCCTGATGAAAGCTCTCCGGTTTCGGTCTGGGAAGGCGGGTGGATAGCAGGCACCTTCGTTCCCTTTCGTTTCGATTTTCGATCTTCCCTGGAGGGGAAGCTGGGGGGACTGGACTATTCCTTTTCAGTACCATTTAATTCTGATCCCCGGGTAAGCCGCCTTTTCGACAAACGCAAGGAAACCATAGACTGGGGAGAGCTGCTGGCCATTGCCGAAAAACCGGATCCCTACCAGGGTACTACACTGCCCAGCAGCTTTACCTGGGAAGCTGTTTCCAGTTACTCTGTCAACACATCCTCATTGCAGCCGTGGATTACCAGTTTCAGAATCAGGGAGCTTTCAAGTTCAATGGAGTGGTCCTATGGAACGATTCCGGCTTCCGAACCTGACCTCGATTCGCTTCTGCCTCAATACGATATTGTTCCCTCCTATCTGCGTAACCAGTATTCTTCGGTCTACTTTCCCTATCCGAAAAGTCTTGTGCTGCCTGAACTTCGAATCAACCTGGCGGGGAATCTTCTTTCAGGAAAAACTGGCGCTGAAAGAGGGAAAGAAAACGCCGGCGATGGGGCTGCCGACCTTCTTCCTCCCTGGCGCAGCGATAACGAAAACAACCCCGCGGGTACGGAGACTGATACGGGAGTCCTGTCACCGTGTTTAATAGACGACTATGGCATCAGCCTGAATGCCGATAGTTCGAAAAACGATACCCTGAGCTACAGTTTCAACCCCACCCTGGTGCATGGAATCAGCTATGATATCTATGGCTGGAAGGAAGGCGGGAATGCCATATATTCGTCTCCGGAGGATGTGGATTTTGACAGCGCGTACAGTCTTACAACCTTCTCCGGGGACGCAAGACTGCGTTATGACGGAAGCTACATGAACAATCTGTTCTCTCTGGACGAGTCCATAGGGCTGACCTTTCAGGAAAAACAGCGTAGCAGACACATAGAATCATCCATCCCCAACTGGGACAGTCTGGTGGAAAGTGATAAAGGCGGCAGCTACCAGCGGCTTTCCCATTCATTGAACCTCAGTTTTCGTCCCTTTCTGTATTCCGCCGTTCCTGTTGACCAGACCCTGCAGTATAGCCTGCGGCATTACCTTTTTACCCGGGAGTACGAAGCTGAACACGGCTTTAAAAACAATGTTCTTCCCTGGGAGCGGAATACGATCCAGGAACAGCGATTGAATTCCACCAGTCTGTTTGACGTCGGGGATTATCCTCAGAGAATTCATGTAAGCTGGGTACTGCCGCCTCTTTTGGGACAGGTAGATGCGCTGTATACCGGAGAATTCAATCGGCTTGTACTGAACCTTTCCGGAGGTGCCAGGGAGATTGACGATTATGAATGGGAACCTGACGATCTTATAGTCGAAGCACGATACAAGCTGAACGACTACAGTTACCTGCGGCAGCGCCTTTTGTTCGGTGAGAATGATGAGCTCGAGCACTTTCGGCTTCGGGAGGGAATATCTGAAGCGACAGCTGCGCGTGGTGATAACAAGTATGGACTTCAGGGAAGCTATGAGTATGATATTCTTGATGAAAATGATGCTGGAGCCAGACAGACCCTTCTTCCGCAAACCCTGGCCTTCAGGGGCTGGCTGGGGAATTTCTGGTCCCGCTATGCCATGGAATATCTATATCCCTACGATCTCGAAATCGGTACCGGATGGACCAAAGGAACAGAGAGGCAGTTCATTCCCAGTACCTTTTCCCTTGGCTACAAGCGGAACTATCTGGCCGATCCTTTCTGGAAAAACAGGGTAAATTTGAGCTTCGCCATCAATACCGGTCTGACCCAGGACTTGAACAGGTTCTCAGACTCTTCCCTCTTTTTCGAAACAAGTCTTATCTTAAAGGTATTCAGATTTCTCGATCTTCAGTTTTCCAGTTATTCCGAGAACATCTCGGTTTTTCGTTATATGCCCTGGCTGCTCGAAGGTACGGGAATAGAACCTGTAAACCCGCTGGAAGATCTGGTCCGTTCCCTGAATTTCTTCAATGATGAGGACAGGCGGCTCTCCAATTTCAATCTCAGGTCAATTGCCCTCAAGGCGATACATCATCTTGACCAGTGGGATCTTACTATCGAATATACCGGTGAACCGGAGCAGAGGAATGAGGGGATCCGACCGGTATACCGATGGACATCAAATTTCTCCATTTATCTCCAGTGGAATCCGATTCCTGAACTGAAGCAGGAGATTAGCTATTCGGACGGGGATCTTTCCCTTTAAGCTCTTTCCCGCTTGACCTTAATGGAAGAGCGCCATTACACTACGGGGACGCAGTGAAAGACGACGTGGCTATAGTACTAGAGGATAACACGATCCTGCATGATCTTTGCGGGGTCAACGACCGGAATCTCCGGTATATTGAAGGCGTATTGGGTTCCCGTGTTCATACCCGGGGAAATCAGCTTGTTCTGGATTCAACGAAAAACCAGGACCAGAGGGTCTTCCGGGAGCTTATCGGGGAGCTTCAGACTCATTTGAAGAACGGCCATGCCCCGGACAGGGACCTTATATACGGCATTTACCGTTCCCTGAACGAGGGCAACGATACCGAACTGGCCCTTCTCAGGAGAACTGTTCTGAATGTTCCCGGCAGTTCGACCAAGGTCTTTCCCCGGGGAACCAATCAGGCGTCCTATATCGAATCCATGACTGAAAAAGACATTGTATTCGGTGTCGGCCCTGCTGGTACCGGCAAGACTTTTCTCGCCATCGCCTACGCGCTCCAGGAAATCCTGAGCAAACGAATGCGAAAGCTGGTTCTGACCCGTCCCGTTGTAGAGGCGGGGGAAAGCCTGGGTTTTCTTCCCGGGGATCTGGCCCAAAAGATTAACCCCTATCTTCGGCCCCTTTACGATGCAATGGATATTCTGGTGCCCTATGAAACGGTAAGTCGTCTGGAGGAAAATCGCGTAATCGAGATCGCGCCCCTTGCATATATGCGGGGGAGAAGCCTCTCCAACGCCTTTATCATCCTCGACGAGGCCCAGAACACCACAATGGAGCAGATGAAGATGTTCCTGACGCGCCTGGGGGAGGGGTCCAAGGCGGTAATTACCGGTGATATTACTCAGATAGATCTACCACTTAAAAAGAAGTCGGGACTCGTCGATGCCATCAATGTCCTTGCCGGTATCGATGAGATCGCATTCTCCTATTTTACGGCCCATGACGTGGTCAGACATCCGGTGGTAAAGAAGATAATTCAGGCATATGAAACGCAAGGCTAAAACCGGCTTTACCGCCGGTATCGAAAACTATTTTCTTCCCTCCATGCCCCGGCGAAGGCGCAGATTTTATCTCGTTGCGTCCAGTTTTCTGATTCTGTATGTATTTCTTTTTATCAGCACCCAGGCCGGCGGTTTCTTTACCAGGGCGCGGCTTTCGGATTATGAGGCGGGAAAGGTCGCGGAGAACGATCTTATCCTGGACCGGGAAATTTCCTACATCGATCAGGAGGCCACAGCCCTGAAGATCTCCGCCAGGGTTCAGCTGGTGCGTCCCATATTCGAGGTCGAAGAGGATATTACCCAGCGAAGCCTCTCCCTCTTGCGGGGATTTATCGAGACCGTGGAAAGCACAGTCTCCCAGCGTTTACCCGAAGAGACCGCCGTTCTGCGGATAGAGGCGGAGTATCCGGGACTGTTTAGCTCGGATCAGATCAGAGACATTCTGATGGTTGCCCGCAGTCCCTTCGATCTTGGACTCTGCGAAGACCTTCTGCGCAGGATACTGCGTTTCGGTCTGGTGAGATTTCCCGATCAGTGGGATCAAAAGGAGTCCATCATAGATATATGGCGCTGGCGGAATGGCAGCCGGGAACATGAAGAAGTTCCTCTTTCAGATCTCTATACCACAGACAACCTGGAGGATCGGGTCAGGGAAGATCTCGCGGGTTTGGGAGTTTCAGCGGGATTCATACCCATCTATACAAATATTATCCAGGTCTTTGCCGCAGCCAACACCTTTTACGATCCCGACCAGACAGCCCGGAACCGCGAGCGGGCCCGCCAGGAGGTCAGTCCGGTGGTCGTTCGACTCGACCCCGGAGAACGTATTGTCCGCAAGGGCTTTATCGTTACCGAGGAAGATATGGAAAAAATACTGGCCATCGGAAACTCCTCGGCACGTTTTAACCTTCAGGGGATACTGGGAATCGGTTTTTTTCTAATTTCCATTTATCTGCTCAGCTTTTGGCTGTTAAGCCGCCGGTACGCCGGGATCCGCCTTAAAGAGAGTCAGCTCTATTTCATTTTAGCTGTTTCCCTGATCTACATGATCACCGCGGTACTGATATCTGAACTGGCCCCCCTTCCTTCATGGCTGCCCGTTTCGGTATTCTTCCCAACCGCTCTGGTTACCATGCTGCTTGCTATCCTTGTTTCTCCCCGTATTGCGGTTAATCTTGGACTTGTCCTTTCAATCAGCCTTCTTCTCATTAACCGGTCAAACCCCTTCGAGTTTGTATTTGCCTTCTTTTCCGGGGTGGCTGCGGCGATTGTGGTTCTTGGAGCGGATAAGCGTTTTGAGCTGGTTCGTTCCACCCTCTATCTGGTCCTTGCCCATATCGGGATTACATCGGTAATCGGTTTTCTCGGCAGGCTTCAACCGGGGCAATTCATGTCTCTTGCCGGTTTTGCCGTATTGAACAGTCTCTTCTGTTCCATCCTGAACATCGGGTTGCTGCCCTTTTTTGAACACCTCCTGAACATTCCCACTTCCTTTCGCCTGATAGAGCTTTCAGACCTGAATACACCTCTTTTTCGCAGGATGCTCACCCTGGCGCCCGGTACATACAGCCACAGCGTCAGCGTGGCGAACCTTGCCGAGTCCGCCGCCCGGGAGATTGGCGCCAACTCCCTTCTTGCCCGGGTCGGTGCCTACTATCATGACATCGGCAAGATTGATCAGTCCGAGTATTTTGTGGAAAACCAGCCGGATAACGATAACAAGCATAGCGAACTTAAGCCAAGTCTTTCCGCCGCGGTCATCAAATCCCATGTTAAGATAGGTATAGAGAAAGCCCGGGAACTGAAACTTCCGGAGGAGGTAATTGAAATTGTGGCCCAGCACCACGGCAGCGGTCTCATAAACTATTTTTACGTCGAAGCTTTGAAGGCTGACGGCGGAACCAAGCCCGAAGACTACTCCTATAACGGCGTACCCCCCACATCCCGGGAGGCGGCTGTTGTAATGCTGGCTGACACCGTAGAAGCCGCTACCCGTACCCTGGCGAATCCCACGGTGGCCAAGCTGGACAAATTCATCTGGAAGCAGATAATGTCAAAATTCGAGAACCACCAGCTCGATAACTGCGATCTGACCTTTAAAGACCTGGAAAAGATTAAGCGTACTTTTGTTCAGATTCTTGCCGGTCATTTTCATACCCGAATTGAGTATCCCGAACAGAAGGAAGGAAAAGAGGCTGTTCAATGAATCGTATCGAAATAACCCTGGAAAGGATTGATGTACCCGAGTGGATCGAGGAGTACCGCGGTTTTATTTCCAGGGTTCTGGAATACCTTGAAATTGACAACTGGGAAATCTCCGTGCTGCTTTGTGACGGAGAGATGATCAAGCATCTGAACAAGAGCTATCGCAACAAAAACGAGGTTACCGATGTTCTGTCTTTTCCCCAGGGCGACAGCGAAATCGCATCCGGCGGAGAGGGACCCGTTCCAGCAGGGGATATAGTAATTGCGGTAGACAGAATCCGGAAACAGGCGATAGAGTACGGTGTCAGTTTTACCGAAGAGCTCTACCGTATGTCTATCCACGGTGTCCTGCATCTTGCAGGTCATCATCACGAAAGCAGCAGAGAGAGCGAACCTATGCTGCAGTTGCAGGAAAAGATACTTACTCGACTCATGGGGGAAGAAAAAAGTTGAAGAAACCCGGTTTTTTTCAAAAGCTGTTCCAGTTAAACAGGGATGACCAGGACGAATCGTACCACTCATTGAATATTGAGGAAAAGGACATGATTCGCGGTATAGTCGAGCTCTCCGGAACCACTGTCAAGGAGGTCATGGTCCCGCGAATAGACGTGATCTTTGTTTCTGTGGATACCGGTGTTTCCGAGCTTCTGGAAATCCTCACCGATTGCGGACATTCCCGGGTGCCGGTATATGAAGAGACCATCGATAATGTAATTGGTGTTCTCTATGCCAAGGATCTTCTGAAATACATGTTTCGTCCAGAGGATATCAATGTTCGCGCCCTGACCCGAAAGGGCTATTTTGTGCCGGAGAGCAAAAAACTCGACAGCCTGTTAAAGGAGTTCAAGCGCCGCCGCGTTCATATTGCTGTGGCTGTGGATGAATATGGCGGTGTCTCCGGGATCGTCTGTATGGAAGATATCATCGAAGAAATCGTCGGCGAGATCCAGGATGAGTTCGACAACGAGGTGGAGGATATCCTGGAGATAGGCGAGGGGATTTTTCTCTGCGATGCCCGGGTAAACCTTGAAGACCTTCAGGAAAAGACCGGGATAAGCCTTCCCCTGGATGATTTTGATACCCTGGGCGGTTTTGTGTTTGATCTTATGGGGAAGATCCCCGTGAAGTTTGAAAAGGTAAGCTATCAGAATCTGGATTTCATTATCCAGGAGATGGAAGGACATAAAATAAAGACGGTAAAAATAATCGATCAGGGCAGAAAAGGCGATACAAAGGGTGATGCGAAAAGTGAATAGGGTTTTTTCTTCGCTTGTACTCTTCCTGCTTCTGTTTCCCCTGTATGCCGAAGCTCCCCAGGTGGAGGCCTACCGGCGGGCAAGAAATCTGCAGGAAAACAGAAAGTATTACGAAGCCGTGGAAGCCTATACCGAGCTTGTGCGCACCCATCCGGTCTATGCGGATCCGTTGATCGGTCTGGCGGAATCCTTTTTCTTCCTGGGGGAGTATCAGGACGCCCTCCATTATGTGCAGAGGGCCATCAAACTGCGTCAGGGAGACACATCTCTCCGGGTGCTTCATGGGCGGATACTGGTAGGGCTGGGGCTGTTTGACGAGGCCAGGGAGATTTTTTCCCGTGTTGTCAAGGCGGAACCCAATAATGTGGAAGCTCTGCTTGGTCTTGCCGAACTGGATGTGGCTGTGGGCGAGGTGGGTAATGCCCTGCAGGCCTACGAAGCGGCCTTGAACAGGGTCCCCGACGACAGACGGATCATTCTGGGATTGCTGCTCCTCTCCGACGAACTGGAACGCCAGGAAGCGTCTCAAACCTACGTTTCAGCCGCGATCAGGTATCATGGCGACAGTCCCCAGGTACAGGTAGCCCTTGCCCGGCATTATATCAAAAGGGAGCGCTTTGACGATGCTCTGTACCATGCCCGCATGGCGGTTTCCCTGCAGCCCGACTATCTTCCCGCCTTGCTGACGGCTGCCCGGTCCCTGATGTTGAAAAACGAATTCGAAGAGGCGTTGGAGTATCTCCTGAATGCCCTCAAGGCAAATCCTGAGGATGCGGCCACCCTCTATTCCCTGGGAATGGCCTATGAAATGGCAGGCAGACACGAGGAGGCTATCCGGAGTTATACCGCCGTATTCCGCAGGCGCAGGGACGACGAACTTGCCCGTTATGCCCTGGAATCCCTGGTAAAGCGAAGTACCCCGGTGGATCATCCCATACGGGAAACCCTGGCTGATTATCACCTGAACAGGGGTATTGAGTTCGAGTCCCGTTTTCTCATGGACAGGGCGGCTCGTGAGTATCGTCTGGCGGTACAGCTCATTCCGTCGGAACCCCGCTACCGTATGCGTTATGCCGGAATATGGAAGACCCTTGGATATTACGCAAAGTATCTCAGCTATCTTGAAGGAGTTGTAGCCGACGGAAACGAATCCCGGGATATTCTGGATGAACTGGAGATCCAGCGCAGTCTCCAGGAAGGCGGTATCGCTGCTTCCTGGGGAATCGGCCAGTTCGGCATAGAACGGAACGAGTATCAGCTGGGGGTTTTTTATATTCCGTCGAAATCTACAATGGAAAAATATATGGGAGAAAGGATCGCCTCGGAGCTTTTCGTGGACTTCCTGAGCGCCAGGGAAAGGGTTACCATTCCTGAACGTAAGGCTCAAAGGGTAGCTTCCTTCGCTGAGGCTTTTGGTATTTCGAGAAGCCGGGGGGACGAGTATTTTTTACTGCTTGCTTTCGATCAGACTCAGCGCAGTTTTTCCGTTTATGCGGACATGTATCTGGCTCTTAACGGTGCGGGAGTGGAAGGGATAAAGGTCTACAGAACCGGCAACGACAGGGTAAGCGATGCAATTGATCGTGCGGTCCGCGGAATTCACGGGTCGCTGCCGCTGAGGGGCAATCTTCTACGCCGGGAATTTGATGAGGGGCTGGTTGATATCGGTGCCCTTGATGGCCTGGAGGCGGGAGATGAACTGATAATTCTTCCTCCTGAGGCAGTAAGCCTCCTTCGTGACCGTCTGGGATTCTCCTACAGTGAGGAGGATATCGTGGGACGTCTCAGTATTGAAGGAGTCGACGACCTCCTGTCCGAGGGAACAATCAACGCCCTGGGTTTTTTCGATTACATAAACGAAGGAGATATCCTCATAATGCCCGGAGAAGCTCCTCCTCCCGTACCCAAAAAAGACGGACAGAGGCAGGGGCTCTATCAGGAACTGCTTACAATACAATAAGTTATATATACCAATTTGATATCTCTTTTCCGGTTAATTGACACATGCTCGCGCTTTATCATATATTGGTCACCAAAGGTAAATTATTTCCAGGAGGAATTGGATGAAGATTGCTATTAATGGTTTCGGACGTATCGGAAGAAATGTTTTCAAGGTCGCTTTTGAGCGTGACAACATCGAGGTTGTTGCAATAAATGACATAACCGATCCCAAAACCCTTGCGCACCTGTTGAAGTATGACTCAACCTTCGGTGTGTACAATAGAAAAATTGAGGTCAAGGACGACGCCATTGTCGTAGACGGTAAAGAGATCAAAATCTTCGCTGTCCGTGAACCCGCGAACCTTCCCTGGGGCAAAATGGGCGTTGATGTTGTAGTAGAATCCACCGGTATCTTTACCACCGCAGAAGGCCCCCGGGGCGGTTACAAGGACCATATCAAGGCCGGGGCCAAGAAGGTCATACTTACTGTTCCCGCCAAGGATACCATCGACAAGACCATAGTTCTCGGCGTAAACGACGAGATGATCAGCGATGAGTATCTTGCATATTCCAACGCTTCCTGTACCACCAACTGTCTGGCGCCCATCGCCAAGGTTCTGCACGACAACTTCGGAATCACCCAGGGGCTGATGAACACGATTCATGCCTACACCAACGACCAGAACATCCTGGACCTGCCCCACAAGGACCTGCGCCGGGCACGTGCCGCTGCTCTTTCCATTATTCCCACCACCACCGGCGCAGCCAAGGCAGTCGGTCTGGTAATCCCCGACCTTAACGGCAAGCTGAACGGTATGGCAATGCGTGTTCCCACTCCCACCGGATCCGTTGTGGACCTTACTGTACAGCTGGAAAAGGACCCCAGTGTGGAAGAGGTAAACAAAGCCGTCGCCGAGGCTGCAAAGGGTCCCATGAAGGGCATTCTCGAATACACCGAAGATCCCATTGTATCCATGGACGTCAAGGGCAATCCCCACTCTTCTGTTTTCGATTCCCTCTGCACCATGAAACTCGGAAAGGGATTCTTCAAGGTCGTATCCTGGTACGACAACGAGTGGGGCTACTCCAACCGTGTGGTCGACCTTGCTGAGAAGATCGTATAACAAACAGCATTTCAAAGGAATATTGTATGTCCCTGAAAACAGTTAAAGATATCGATCTGAAAAACAAACGGGTTTTGATACGCGTCGATTTCAACGTCCCCTTGAAGGAGGGGACGATTACCGACGATACCCGTATCAAAGCGGCTCTGCCGACCCTGAAGTATATTCTCGAACAGGAAGGGGCGTCACTGATACTCATGACCCATCTGGGACGGCCAAAAGGAGAAAAGGAACCGGCTTACAGCCTGGCTCCCGTTGCCGTCCGGCTGGGTGAACTGCTTGAAAAAAAGGTGATCATGGCTCCCGACTGCATAGGTGATGAGGTTGAAAAACTCGCCTCAGGTCTCAAGGGCGGGGATGTCATGATGCTGGAGAATGTCCGTTTCTACGAAGGGGAAACCAAAAACGATCCCGATTTTGCAGCGTCCCTGGCTAAACTTGGGGATGTCTATGTAAACGACGCCTTTGGCACTGCACATCGGGCTCATGCTTCCACTGAAGGTGTAGCCCATCATCTGGAAGCAGCCGCGGGATTCCTTATCGAGAAGGAGGTGAAATTTTTTGCACCCCTTCTTGAGAACCCCGCCCGGCCTTTCGTCGCGATCATCGGCGGGGCCAAGGTTTCCACAAAAATCGCGGTTCTTGAGTCGCTTCTTCCCAAATGCACCACCCTGGTGATAGGGGGAGGCATGGCCTATACCTTTCTTAAAGCCCAGGGCCACGAAATCGGCAAGTCCCTTCTGGAAGAAGATTTCCTCGATACTGCCAGATCACTCCTGAAAAAGGCGAAGGAGGCGGGTGTCGAGCTCATTCTGCCCCTGGATCATGTTGTAGCCTCCGAGTTCTCCGATTCAGCGAAAGCAGAGCAGGTGGACGGTGCGGATGTACCTGCGGGAAAGATCGGCATGGATGTAGGACCGAAGACTCTGGAGAAGATCAGAGACGCCGTGGCGGCAGCCAAAAACGTCGTCTGGAACGGTCCCCTGGGAGTTTTTGAGTTCGATGCCTTTGCGAAGGGAACCCTGGAAGTTGCAGGTTACGTTGCGGAGTGTTCCGGCACAACAGTCGTCGGAGGCGGAGATTCCGTTGCAGCGGTCAATAAATTTAATTTTGCCGACCGCATCGACCATGTTTCTACCGGAGGTGGAGCTTCGCTGGAATTTCTTGAAGGCAAGGCACTTCCCGGTATAGTTGCATTAACACAATAAGCTGATAAAATAGTACTGCATTCCCCGGTCGTGCTGGCCGGGCTTGTGCAGTACTGTGATACGAAAGACAAGGAAAAAACATGCGAAGATATTATATTGCCGGAAACTGGAAGATGAACAAGACTGTTACAGAAGCCCTCGACCTTGTGGAAGGACTCAAAAAAGAGGTTTCCGGTGTAGCTCATCGTGTCATGGTTGCACCCCCGTTTACCGCTCTTGACGCAGTGGCAAAGAGTCTGAAAGGAAGCGATATCATTCTCGGCGCCCAGAATATGTCTGACCAGGAGTCTGGCGCTCATACAGGCGAGGTATCAGTATTAATGCTGAAGGATATCGGGGTTCAGGTTGTAATTCTCGGTCACTCCGAACGCCGTCTTATTTACGGAGAAAGTGATGAGTTTATCAACCGCAAGGTCCGTCTTGCCATTTCAAGGGGTCTTGAGGTCATTCTCTGCGTAGGTGAGACTCTGGAACAGCGGGAAGCAGGAAAGGCCGAAGCAGTGGTGGACGAACAGCTTTCCGGAAGTCTGAAAGATGTGAGCGAAGCAGACCTTGAAAAAGTAACCATCGCATACGAACCGGTCTGGGCAATCGGAACAGGAAAAACTGCAACTCCTGAAGATGCCGACGCGGTTCATAAATCTATCCGAAAAAAGATTACCGGGCTGTATTCTGCAAAGGCAGCGGATGAACTGATTATTCAGTACGGCGGATCAGTTAAGCCTGACAATGCGAAAGAGCTGATGGGGATGGAAAACATCGACGGAGCCCTCGTAGGGGGTGCGGCCCTGAAGCTTGACTCTTTCGTTCCGATTGTGAAATTTGATGCCTAGGAGCACAAAACTATGGTAGTTGTTTCTGTTTTACTGCTGATTCTGTTTGTTATCAGCGCCCTCCTGCTTATTTTCATCGTACTTATCCAGGACGATCAGGGGGACGGTCTTGGCGGAATGTTCGGCGGAGGAAGTTCCACTCCCTTCGGATCACGCTCCGGTAATATTCTTACCCGCTTTACGTCAATTCTGGGAGTCATTTTTATGGGAAGCGCCTTTGCCCTTGCCTGGATCAATGTGAGTGATACCGAAGGCGACGTGGAAGGTGCCGCTCGTAGAATGGCCACCGACGCGGCGCAAACGGAGTGGTGGAACCAGAATCCTGATCAGGGTGGTGCCAATCAGGACGCATCTGAATAGTCCCGAGCGGACCACGCCTTGCTGGATAAAGGAGATGCGGTGAGAGCGGCGGTAGTATATTTTCCAGGATCCAAAAAAAAGGAGATGACTGAGATTTCCCGGTCCCTGGCCCGGGGGATCGAAAGTCAGGGGGTCTCCGTCGATTTGATTGATGGTGAACGGGATATCAATACCAAACTGACGATCTACAATTATATTGCCCTGGGGGCAGTTGGAACGACCATTCTGGGTGGTAAAATAGATCCTGCTATCGCCCGGTTTCTTTCCAATTCCGGAATGGTCGCAGGAAAACGCAGTTTTGCCTTCCTGGTCAAAAAGGGGTTGAGGAATACCCGGACCCTGCGGGTCCTCATGAATGCCATGGAGCATGAGGGAATGTTCCTGAAACTTTCCGATGTATTTCGTATGCCCGAAGAGGCTGAGGCAATCGGGAAAAAGCTGCACCTTGAGTAGGAGTCTGGAATGAAAAAAGTCGTAACCCTTGTAGTCATTCTCCTCTCCTTCTTCAGCTCTCTGCAGATAACAGCGGCCCCCCTGGATGGACCTGCTGCTGTGGTAAACCTCGTCCGTACCGAGGTCATAACAAAAGGACAGTTGCAGCGACGGATAGAGGAGACAGAAGAGGTCAGGGTGCAGGCCCGCCTCGGAATCCCTCCCCAGACAGGAAAGCAGGTCCTGGACGCCATGATAGCAGAGATCCTGATTGAACAGGCGGCTGAACGGGACGGTATAACAGTCTCCGAAAGTGAAATATCGGCTGCGCTGAACAACCAGCGCAGGAGTGTGGAGCTGCAGCTGCAACAGAGGGGGCAATTGGGGGCATCCGAACAGTTGTCTGAAGATCGATTCAGGGAACTCATGGAACAACAGACGCGGATGAAATGGAATGAGATCCGGGAATCGATACGAAAGCAGCTGCTTCAACAGAAATATGTCATGCAGACCCAGTCCGACCTTCTCGAAGACATAAACCCCCCGACGGAGAAAGCTATTCAGGAGCGCTATAACAGGATAGCTACCCGTCTGGTCAACCCCGAGATTATCCGCTTCAGTCAGATTTTCATTTCCACCATAAACAAAAACGAGACAAGTATTGGTGAGCTTCGCGAGAAGGCTGAGGATATTCACAAGAAAATCCGACAAGGCGCCGATTTCAGCTCACTGGTAAGCGAGCATACCGACGACTCCGGTTCCCGATACTCCGGAGGAGATTTCGGTTACCTGGCTAGGGATGATGCCAGGGCCGAAGCATATTTCGGCAAAGATTTTTTTGAGCGCCTTTTCAGTCTGGAAAAGCATCAGGTTTCTGATGTAATGCGTTCAAATATTGGTTTCCATATCGTAAAAATAACCGAACATCGGGAGGCCAGGATTCTCTCGCTGAACGATCCCCTGAGTCCTACAAATCCGATGACGGTTCGGGAATATATCAGCAGACTTATCATTAATGAGGATCAGCAGCAGGCTCTTCATAATGCATACAGTCGGGTCGTGAGTACCCTGCGCAGCGAAGCAGATATTCAGGTGTTCGAGTAGCCCATGGGATCGCGTCGGAAGGGAAGGGTTTTGGCTTTTCAGGCCCTCTTTAGCTGGGATTTGAATCCTCAAACCCCGGAGGAGATTGCAGCTTTTCCATGGATAGACGACGATATGCGGGAACGTTATGAGCAGGAAACCCTTGATTTTGCCCGTTTTATAGTCCTTGGCACTATAGAAAACCTTGCATCTATCGATGAGTGTATCTCCGGGCATCTGGAGCACTGGGATTTAAAGCGAATTGGTAAAATAGACCTGGCTATTCTGCGTATGAGTGCATACGCGCTTAAGTTTCAGCAGGATATACCCGCTACGGTTACTATAGATGAAGCGGTAGATATAGCAAAAATTTATGGTAGCGATGAATCTTACCGCTTCATTAATGGAGTGCTGGACGGAATATTAAAATCTCATCATGAAAAAAGATAAATGGGGAATTTTCCCGAAAATCCTTGTAATCCTTCTTATTGTGCTCCTTGCATATGCCCTGTACGATCACAGGCAGAATCGGCTTCGGGATATTGAATTCAGAGAGGTCCTCGCTGAATTCGACGAAAAGATCAAGGACGGCCGGGACAATGAGGCAGCTGATACCCTGCGTCCTCTTTTACGGTTGGAGCTTTCAAGCTTTCAGTATCTCCAGGTACTCAAAAGGGCCTACCATCTTGCTTCCAACGGCATTGGCCTAAGCGTTTTTACTGAATTTGCCAGACGCGGAACCGATCGTTTTCCGGGCCGGGAGGAACTCTGGTTTATCTACTCCAAAGCCCTGATAATGAAGGGGAATCCGGAACTGGCTGCTGAGATTTCCGAAAGAAAACTTGTTTCCGGCAGATTCCTTGGAATGAGGGCGGAGAGCCTGCTCGCATCAGGCATGGAAATCGATGTTCAGCTGGAGAAACTGGCCGGTGAGAGCAATTTTTCCAGCGGTGGACTTGTACAGCTGCTGAACAGCAGGGACCCGCAACAATTCTCCGCCGCCGGCCGGGAATGGAATTCTCCAGAATTGATAGCCGATGCCGCACTGTTGTATGCTGAGGAAGCTTACATCCGGGAGGCCAACAGCATTTTGAAGAATACACCGGACAAGTCCTTTCCGGAACTGTCCCTCCAGATGGCCTACGATGCCGATGATTCCCGGTACGGACTGGTTCTTGTGCAGGAGCTGCTGTCGGGGCGGACAGACGCGGATTCCGGCCTCAGGCTTTACCAGGCAGATTTTTCCATTGCCCTGGAACGGCACAAGGAGGCCGTCGAAATTTATCGTGATCTCATAAGAAGCAATCCCGAATACTCGGTTCTGCCCTTCATCAACATGGCGGTACTGGACTCTTCTGCTGCGGAGGAGTATCTGCTACAGGGGCTGGAGTATTTTCCCGAATCCACAGTGCTGCTGGAGCGTCTGGGAGAACTCTATTACCAGAAGGGAGCATTAATTTCTGCAAAAGAAGTCTTTACACGGCTTCTTCAAATCAGCGACGGACACCCTGAGGCCAGAATCCGACTTGCAGATATGGAACTGGGAGCCGGGTCGCAGGGAAGTACTGCACGGCTCTGGGACTCATATCACGGAGAAAAAGGCGAGTCCCTCGCCCTCTTTCTCGGATGGCGTCTCTTCGGAAATCGGGATCAGGATGGATTACGGGTTCTTCTCGATCTTCAGCGGCAGAGAAATGGTCCGGACCAGAACCTGCTGGAAGGGCTTTATCTGTCTCTCGCAGGAGACTTCGCAAACGCAGCGGAAAAATTTGAAGCGGCCTATCAGAGAAGTTCATTCTGGGAGTATCTATTCAATGCCGGGCGCCTTTTCCTTGAGGCTGGCGATGCGGAACGGGCCTTGAGTGCATTTAACAGGGCGGACGAAATCTTTACGCTGCGAGAAGATTTATCAGCGGAAAACCGAAGCAGGGTATGGCTGGGAATAGGCGAATCCCATATGGCCGACGGAGACAGAAAGAGTGCGGTAAATGCACTTACGTATGCTCTTGATCTTGATCCAACGAATCTGCGCGCCAGGCTGATGATAAATGCTCTCGCCAAAATGCAATAAGGAACAATGAGGAGTTTATATGATACGATTAAAGAACCAGAGCCAGCTGGAAGGGATCAGAAGGTCCTGTCGCCTTCTTGCTGATGTTTTTGCTCTTCTGGAACCTCTTGTTGTTCCGGGGGTCAGCACAAAGGAACTCGACGAAGCCGCGGAAAAGGCAATACGTGACGGCGGCGGCGAACCTGCCTTTCTTGGCTACATGGGATACCCTGCCAGTATCTGCGCGTCCGTTAATGAAGTAGTTATCCATGGTATACCCAATGGTGCAAAGCTGAAGGAAGGCGACATAATCAGTATCGATATGGGCATCAATCTTTCCGGATTTTACAGCGATCGGGCACTTACGCTGCCTGTCGGAAAAATCGATCAAAATAAACAGAGGCTCATGGATATAACCCGGGAGTGTCTGGACATTGCAATAAGCAGGGCGATACCTGGAAACCGGATAAAGGATATTTCCCGGGCTGTTTTCGAGCACGCAGATTCAGCAGGTTATGGAGTTGTGCGGGATTTCTGCGGCCATGGAACGGGTATTGAACTTCACGAGGAACCGCAGGTGCCGAATTACGTCGGAAGAGGGCCGAATCCCCGGTTGAAACCAGGCATGGTATTGGCACTTGAGCCCATGATCAATCAGGGTACCCACGAGGTTGTTATTCTGGATGATGAATGGACTGTAGTTACGGCAGATCGTAAACCTTCCGCCCATTTTGAACATACTGTTGCCATTCTCGAGGATGGAACAGAAATTCTTACCCTTCCCCGGGCTTGAGATTATGCTTTACCTGATCGACAATAGAAAGAAGCCCGCTGCGGCTGGGAGAAAGATAATGACCACTCGACCAAAGCAATTTATGCTGTTTTTTACCCTTGTACTCATATTCCTGATTACTGGCTGTGCGGGGTTGACCTCTCTAACCATCCAGCAAAATTTCCGCCAAATCGCAGATGAAACATTGCCGCTGGTGGTGCAGGTAAATACGGTTGATATTTTTTCACAGGAAGTACCTGATCTTGACGGGTGGGACTTCTTTTTTCCCGATCCCGAAGGCGATGGGGAATCGGAAGAACGTGAGTTTCGTACCCAGGGACTGGGATCGGGGGTAATAGTTCGCCGTAATAAAGATACCTACTACGTTGTAACCAATAACCACGTTGTGGGAGAGGCGGACGAGGTAAGCATAACCCTGCATAACGGCAGAATATATCCGGCAGATCTGATCGGTAAGGATCCCAGGCGCGATCTTGCTCTCGTTTCCTTCTCAGCCCCGGGTGTTGATATTCAGGAGGCACGGCTGGGGGACTCCGATTCCCTGCGGATCGGAGATATTGTCGTGGCTCTCGGTAACCCCTTCGGGTACAGTGGAACCGTTACTCAGGGTATCATATCCGGGCTGCACAGATCGGGACCGACAGATATCAGTGATTTTATTCAGACTGATGCGTCCATTAACCAGGGAAACTCCGGCGGCGCGCTGGTTGATTTAAAGGGCAGGGTAATTGGTATCAACACCTGGATAACCACTCCCACCGGCGGGAGCATCGGCCTTGGATTTGCCATACCAATAAACAGTGTCAAAAACGTTGTTGATCAGCTTATTGAAAGCGGACGGGTTGCCTACGGCTGGCTGGGTGTAAGTATTACAGATACAAACCACGATATTCTCGAAAGCATGAAGGAAAAGGATGTTTCCGGCGCAGTTGTTACCAATATTTATGTGGACAGTCCTGCCGAAAAAGCCGGCATACGTCCGGGAGATATAATTCTGAATGTAGGTCGACGCCGGATAAAGAATGCTGACAATCTGATTCAGGCTGTAAGCGACCTTCCGGTCAGCCGGGATAGTGTTTTTGTCATCCTGAGAGACGGAGAGTCCCGGGAAATCCCGGTGGCGGTGCAGGAACGGGCCGATGACGATACAATCCGTGCACAATCCGCCAAGTTCTGGCCCGGACTGCGACTCTATCCGATTACCGAAGCGCTGCGGGAGGAGCTGGAAAAGATTCCCGAAAAAGGTGTCTACGTGCTTGCTGTAGACAGGGGAACCCCGGGGGAGTCCGCAGGTCTGAAGTCCGGCGATGTTATAACCCGTTTGGGCGAAACCGAGGTACACTCTCTGGATGCTTTTTACTCCTCCTTAACATTGGCGGAAAAAAAGGCTTTGGCTGTAAAGGTACATCGGGCAGGTGAGGAGCTGGAGCTTACACTGGGTCCCATGAAACAGGACTGAAAAAAGAGACGGTACTTAGAATGAAAAAAGAGTTTCTGCCATATCAGACAATGCGGGACAATTCCATAAAGCTGGCCTATTCCATTTACAAGGATGGTTTTGTCCCTGATGTTATTTATGTCTCCTTGAGGGGTGGAGCATATCTCGGAAACATTATCAGTGAGTATTTCAAGGCCATCCGCAAAAACGACAGACCCGTGTTTTATGCTGCTGTGGTCGCCCGATCGTATACGGATATACGTCAGCAGGAACGGGTCATGGTTGACGGATGGACATATAATCCCTCATATCTTAGAAACGGCGACAAGGTACTCCTGGTGGACGACATCTTCGATTCCGGACGGACGATAAATCATCTTTCGGAAATTATTATCGATAAGGGAATTCCAAGGGAAGATATTAAAATAGCTGTTCACGATTACAAGATTCTGGAATATATTCCGGAGGAGAAGAGGCTGCCCCTTCAACCGGATTACTACTGTCGCCGGCTCAGTATAAATGCTCCCGAGGAGGACTACTGGATCCATTATGCGAGTCACGAATTGATCGGACTCACAAGGGACGAACGTGAACGTTACTATTACGCCGGAACCGACGATCCGTTGCTGCGGGAGGCGCTGGAGAGCGCGCTGCAATGAAACATAAGCGGGAAACGCATATTCTGGTCTCTCTGCTGTTGTTCTGTTCCGTAATTGGACTGCACGGACAGTCAGTCCAGCTGTCGCATCCCCCGGGAGAGTATAAACATTCTGTTCTTCTCGAGATGGAAACCGATCTCGATGAACAGCTCTATTATCGCTTTTCAGACAATACCCATTTTGTTCCCTACAGCTTTCCGCTCCATCTGAGCGCCCTTTCGGGTGAAGAGCGGAACTACCGAATCGAAGTTTCAGACAGCCCGGTCCCGGAAGATACCAAAAAGCTCGAGGTATTCGAATACCGCATAGATAAGCGTATTCCCGAGGCACCTGAAATAGAACCGAAAGAGGGGGTCTACTCAGGTTCTGTGAAACTTTCGTTTCGATCCGGGAAGGATGCCATTTTCTTTTCCCTGAGCGACAGCGCCTCAAGCACCCCTCGCTTATGGCGGGGGGAAGATATCGTTTTACAGCCACGGGAAGAACCCTACCGAGTGTCGGCTTACGCCAGGGACTCTGCGGGGAATCTGAGCAATATTGCCGGGAAAGAGTATACGGTTCGTCAAAACTCAGCGGAAAAGCGGCACTTCTTCGATATCCTCAGCCCCGCGGAAGGTGTATTTCACAATCAGCAGCTACTATATGTCAAGAGCGAGGGACTTTCCGAATTTCTTTACACCACCGACGGCAGCGATCCCCGGCGCTCTGGAAAGACCTTTTATGGGGCCACCATGCTGGATGACCTTCGGGGAAATATTACCCTGTCTGTTGCGGGCAAGCTTTCGGATGGACAATATACCGACGTAAAAACCCTCCGGTTTTCGGTACTTGAGGGCGGTGATGATAATGCAGTCAGCGGAATACCGCTTTCCGGGGTTTACCGGGAAGAGAAAACCCTCGACTTCAGTGTTGACCCCGTCTTCTATACCTTCGAAGAAAGAAGACCCACCAAGGAAGATCCTCTCGCG
>Ga0334900_1000675_pt1 | contig 46346 bp, 49 predicted proteins | sample GraSluR3_MG_2_FD_207231 | JGI IMG/M metagenome (GOLD analysis project Ga0334900, IMG submission 207231) | Sludge microbial communities from methane-producing bioreactor in Wageningen University, Netherlands - Granular Sludge_31_08-R3 | ecosystem: Engineered > Bioreactor > Anaerobic >... | reverse complement strand
ATAACTGGAAAGGCTTTGTGCTCGATCCAGAAATTGTTCTCATAGAATTGAATAAACCGTTCGACTTTACCTTTTGTCTGGGGACGCCGGACCTGACAGCGGCGTGGTGTGAATCCATAATGCCGAGCCAGCGAAAGAAGATGTTTGTTCGGGACCCATTTTTCATCTAACGTAGAGTAGATAAATGCAGTTTTCATATTGTCATACAGGATTTCCTGCGGTACGCCGTCAAAATATTCAAAGGCCAGAACATGACACATCAGTACCGTTGCCTGGTCCATGCTGGTGGTATGAAGGACAAACGGTTTTCGTGAATAGCCGAACACCATTACAAACGCATAGAGTTTCTTCCATCTCCCGTTGACCAGGCGTTTCCCAAGGATTTTCCAGTCGACTTGTGCCTGGTACCCTGGCTCAGTTTCAAAGCGGATAACTGCCTTACGGGTAATCTCGCTGGCCTTCTGTGCTGCATAATCTCTTAAGATTGTAACGCCACCGGTGTATTTTTGCTTCCGTAAGTTTCTTAAGAGTACTTCCCGATTGAATGAAGGATCATCCTCGAGTATAGTGTCAATGTAGGGTTTGAATGGGTCAAGTTTGCTTGAATACTCTCGTTTCTTTCGGGGGCGAGAGGGCTCTGACAGGTAGTAGTGAACCATGCGTTCGCTTTTACCCAGAACCTCGGCGATTTGTTTGATTTTCCTGCCCTGTTGTTTCAACATCTGTGCTTCGTGCATCAGTAACTCCAGCATCGTAGGGCGTACTCCTTGTGTTTTTGATTGTTTGCTTACAACCATTACAAGGCAGTACTGCCCTTTTTTTCAAGCCGGAGTCTGCAATTTCATTCCGGTGATTTCCTGCAATTTAGCACCGGTGACGACAATAAGAGATGGCTCCGTCGCATATACAACAACGTCGGCTCCGGAATCAGTGTATCAAATTTCCGATAGAAAATACCCGGAAACGGTAGTAGAATAGGAATATCCGAAGGACGGGAATAGAGAAATGAAAAGACATTGATTCATAACATCCATGGCATTGAGGATTTTGCTCTATTCATAGAACCTTGAAGCGGCCTAAAATGAAGAGAGTCTGCAACGGGGTTTTTCTACAGGCTCGTTATGTAGAATTTAAAGAGATTATTCTCACTCTTTGTTTCTTATCAATTTTCTTGACGTACGTTATATTGTACTATATATTGTATTTATGGAAGCAGTAAACTATTCTGAGTTGCGTAGAAACTTAAAGACCCATCTTGATCGGGTATATCATGACCACGATCCACTAATCATAACTAGAAAAGACAACGAAAACGTAGTGGTAATCTCACTCGATGATTATAATAGTCTAACAGAGACACAATATTTGTTATCAACAAAAGCAAATACTGAACATCTATTACGCTCTTTAGAGGAATCGCGAAATGAAAAAATAAAAAGCAGAGAGCTCATTGAAGAATGAGAGTTTCATTCACGGACTCTGCTTGGGTTGATTACCTCTATTGGCAAGAAAATGATCGGAAGCTTTTGAAACGAATAAATTATTTAATAAAGGAAATAGCGAGAACACCGTATGAAGGTACCGGAAAGCCAGAACCTTTGAAATTTCAATTAAAAGGCTGTTGGTCGCGAAGGATAAACCAGGAACATAGATTGGTGTATGAAATTGTTTTAGAGGAGCTAAGAATATTATCTTGCAGGTTTCATTATTGATAAAGACCGGTAAGCAAAGTGATAAATCTACATAACCAGAAATTGGAGCAGAACAATCCGGTTGTCAACTGTCAACACCGGTGAACCAGATTAAAATATTTATTTGTTGACGCCTGAGTACACAGGTACTAAAATTATTAGACTTGTTTTAAAAGAAGGTGAGTCATGAAAAAAATCTGTATCCTGATTCTTATTTTGTCGGTTATTTCTCTTCCCGCATTTTCCCAGGGGCTCTATTTCGACGTCGGTTTTGGTCTTGGCAGCGCCACAACGGAAATCGACGGAGATGATGTAGGTGATTCCCTCGGCTCCGGCGTCGACGAGGTTGCTATTGATATGGGCCTTAAAGTGGGTTATGGACCGATTGCCGGAATGCCACTGTATATTGCCGGGACCCTGGAAGGTATTGGCCACCGTTTCGATGACGGGACCAACTACATACAATTCAACTCCTACCTTCTTGGCCCAGGCATTATTGTATACCCGACACCCCTCATACAGATTGCGGGATCAGTCGGCTACTCCTGGGTTTCAAATCAGAGTGATTTACCAATAAGCTTCTACGACAGTGAATCCGGCTATGCCGGAGATATCTCCGTGGCGCTTGATTTTGGACAGCGAAATCACGGGTTTCTTGTCGGGCTTAAGTATTTTACTTCTACAAATACCCTGGAAACTAGTAAAGCGGAACAGAAATCATCGATGCTGAGTATTTTCGTCAAATACGCTTTCCGGCACAAGTAATTCGTGGGCACCTCTGATTAGCGGCTGCTGTTTGCTTAGTTTTTACGCTGATAATGAATGTTGACCACGATTCCATTATCAACAGCGGTATGAAATTTCAGGTTCCTCATCTACGAGAGCGAACCTTGTCGTTACCCCCCCGCAGCCCCTCACAAGCTTCAATGCTTTTAGTGGAAATGCGATCAAACTCCAACTGAATCTGTTTCATGCGTACAGGGACGTCATCGGTGTGCGGTAGGTATGCACCCAGCGCTGCTATGGTTTTACGTTCCACCAATATCGGTGCAAAAAGCGTCACTATATGATCCGGATTGAGTACTGGTTTCGAACCGTTTTCACGTATCCGACGAAGAGTGTCTTTCAGTTCATTGGCGTCACACATTCCCGACCAAGCGCCGTAGTCCGGTAATCCATAACGCTGTAGGAACAGATCTAAGGCAGCATCATCAAGGTGAGCCAAAAGGAAATGGCCCATCTCGCTGGCATAAGCCAACATTCGTTCGTGATGACGAACCTGCAGGCGGGATTGCGGTTTTGCCTCGTGAATGACCACCCTTTCCTCGCCATCAAGCACAGCAAGAATGCATGATGTGTTGGTTTTCAGAGATAGTTCATCGACAAGAGGAGCTACAACCCTCTTTAAGCCGGCCCACGCAGCACTCATTGCCGAGTACTCATAGATCTTTGATCCAATAACGTAGACGTATTGCCGACGGTTGCCGTGTTTTTCCAGTAATCCGCTTATACTCAATGATGATACGATGTTTGCGCATGTGGCTCGTTCAAGCCCCGTTGCGTCTGCAATTTCCGGAAGACGAACAGGGACGCGCGATTGTGAGATGAAATCAAGAATATGTACAATACGTTCGACCAACTGAATCATTAACAGAATACTATTCTTTAACTGAACCTGTTGTCATCCCCGCCACCAGATTTTTCTGGAAGAAGACAAAAACAAGTACCGCAGGAATACTCATTAGTACTGATCCCGCCATCAGATTTCCCCAGCTGATCCCAAACTCCAGTTTATAGTATGTTAATCCGATCGAAATTGTCTGCGTGGAGACATCCATTGTCAGGGCAAGTGCAAGAAGAAGTTCGTTCCAGGCGAGGATAAACGCATACATGGATATGGCGCCAATCGCAGGCGCGGCTATCGGGACAACAAGTCTGAAAAGAATAGTCAAAGGCCCACACCCATCCAGTACGGCAGATTCCTCGATTTCTATTGGAATCTTGTCGAAGAAGCCCTTTGTAAGCCAGATGGTGATGGGCATTCCAATAATCAGATATACGATGATCAATCCCGGGTGCGTGTTCAAAAGACCGATCTTACGTAAGACAATAAAAAAGGGTACGATCAGTGACACTCTTGGAAGGATGCGGCTGAAAAGTAACATTCCCAAAAGGGATTTGCGACCCCTGAATCGATACCGGGAGACACCGTAAGCTGCCAACACCGCAATGAGTACCGCAAAAAAGGTCGATGTGAAGGAGACGATCACCGTGTTGAGAAAGTATCGCAGCATCGAAGGATTATACAGAACTGCCCGGTAATTCTCCAAGGTCGGTTGATGCGGAATCCATTGAGGCGGGAAAGCAAAGATCGCCTGTGTTGTCTTTAATGACGTGCTGACAACCCAAAAGACCGGAGCCAGGCTATATGTACACAGCAAAGTTGCCACGATACCTATGGTTACCTTCTTGGTCAAACTTCTACGCATTATTGTATACCTTCTCTACGCACCAGCAACTGGCGAAACACACCTAAAACGAATACTAACGATAACAGCATAACACTGACTGCCGCAGCCTCGGAGAAATTGAATATCGAGAAAGCGAGCCGGTAGATGAAGAGGCCAAGCACTTCCGTAGCTCCTCCCGGACCGCCGCCAGTTATGACGAAAATCACATCAAAGGTATTCCAGGCATAAATAATCTGCAAAATTAGAACAATGACGATGATGTTCTTCAGATTAGGTACCGTGATGTACCTGAATCGCTGAAGTGAAGACGCACCATCGATCATCGCGGCTTCAAACTGTTCATGTGGAATTGCCTTCAGGCCGGATAACAGCATGATCATCAGAAAAGGATACCCACGCCAGATGGATGCGAACAGAACAGAGAAATACGCGAATCCCGGGTGAGACAGCCATGGCTGAGCCAGACCTCCAAGGCCGAGTTGCGCCAATAGCGAATTTGCCAGTCCAAAGTCTGTCTGAAAGATCCACCTCCAGGTGTTACCGGCAACTACGGACGGAATAGTCCAGGGTATCAGCGCAACAATCTGTACAAATGTTCTTCCGCGAAACTCGATGTTCAGAAACAGTGCAACTCCAAGAGCGAGGGTAAATTCGAACCCAACGGTGGCGATCACCCACAATAGTGTGTTAATCATCACTCGGGAAAAATCGTATCGCTGTAGAACATTGTGGAAGTGAGTGAATCCTGCGAAATTTGTGACCCGGCCGGTTATTTCTACATCCACTACCGAATAGAGCAAGGTCTGAAACAGTGGATATATCATGAGTACTACAAGCAATATGAATGCTGGAAGTACAAAAAGCTGTCCCTGATATCGCTTTCTCAACTAAAGTTCCCTCCGCAAAACTCCAGGCGCGGCCAGGATTTTGAAATCCTGACCGGCATGGTACTAATTCCCGCTGTGTTATCGAATAATTGCGTTCCCCTGATCGGTCATAATTCGAGCGGCCTCCTCTACAGATTTTGTATCACCTGTAAGTACTCGTTGCATCTCGCGAATCATCATTGCCCGTATCTCGACCCATTCAGGAATAAGTGGCGGTGATTTCGAGTTCACCGTGGCTTTCATCACCTTTCCATAAACCGGATTGTTCCACGGCGGATCATTGGTTGCCGAAGCCCGGGCAGGCATTCGGATGGTCAGCCTGGAAAGATTCTCCGGCTCGGTGAACCATTCTATGTATTCACGTGCGGCTTCAGGGTTCTTGGCTCCAACCGGGATAGCGTAGGCATAGCCGAATCCTTTTGAAACTCCGGGGACCTGAACGAAATCCCAGTTGATATCTGGAGCCTGCTGATTTAGTAATGGAATTACATTAGAACCGCCCATCATCATCGCCAGCCGTTTGCTCAGGAAAAACTCTATATAGTCTTTGTTGTCATAGTTTACCGAGCCTTTGGGGGAAACCTGGTGTTTGAGAACAAGATCAACCCAGAACTGCAGGCCCGCAATCGCTCCTGGCTCGTCAAGGACTACCTTTCCGTCACGAATCACGTCACCGCCATTTGACCAGATGAGCGGCAGAACCTCTGCTTCAAAATCTGTACCTGCGGCGGGGCTACCGGATATGCCAAATCCATAGCGTTCGGTACCGATTGTCAGTGCTTTTGCCAGGCTAAGGAGGTCGTCCCACGTCCAGTTCCAGTCAGGATAGGAAAGACCGGCCTGGTCAAACATGTCCTTGTTGTAGAATACGCCACTGGTATCAGCACGGAAAGGAATGCCATACAGCTTCCCATCGGCCGATGATGCTTCCCAGATTGCACCGGAAAAGTCCGACCGATCCACACCGCTTATTGGCTGTAACATTCCCCGGGATATTAGCAGGGGCATCATAGTGTTGTCTGCGGCGATTACATCGGGAGCCTGTCCCCCAGCGATTGCCGTGATGTATTTCTCTATAAGTCCATCAAAAGGATAAGTTTCAATCTTTACGCGGTTGGTGTGGGATTCTGCGAACGCCTGTTCGACAACGGGTGCCTGGTCTGCCCACCAGGATCCCTTCCAAACAGTAACAGTTACGGGACCTTCGGTTTCCTGGGCACCCCCGGCGAAAACCAACAACACGGGCACGGCAAGCAGCAATATACCGACGATGATCAATCTGCTAATTCTTTGACTCATAACTCTCTCCTTTTTCTTGTCCCGATCAGCAGTATGCCGTCAGGATCATTGTTTTGTGAGTACTGCGCTATCCAACAATACATAATCACTTCCGAACACCTCCTTGCCGTCGTTCAGTTCGACATGGTCTCACCGAATAACATTCTTTTACGTTATCGTTTCCCACCGGCCGCTCTTAATCGACCGGAAAACCGTTTCGTAAACACTCGCCATGGAAAGCGCATTTTCAAGGGGGACAGAAACCGGAGTATCTTGAATAATCGATCGACTGAACGCATCTGCTTGCAATGTGTACTGGTCCACCCCTTCTATCACAGTGCGAATCCCATCCGCTTTTATGCCGGAACCATCATAAAGAATAAACTCGGTGTCCCGATCGGGAGACGGGTTAAACGGCAGTGCAACCTCCAATACTCCCTTTGTCCCGTGAAACTGCATCGATTGATATCGCGCGAGCTGGGTAGCGCACATAAAAGAGAGCGTACATCCGGGAAACTCGAGCAACACCGATGTGACTCGGTCGGTCTTAAAATTCGGGTCAAACGAAGCCGTGGCGCAAACGCGCACCGGCTCAACGCCGAGGACCATCCTTGCCGCCATTATTGGATAGCACCCGATATCATACAGACCGCCGCCGCCAATATCCTTGATGTTGCGAACATTAGCCGCATCATCATTGAAATAGGTGAAGGATCCCTGAATCGCCCCTATCTCGCCGATATCTCCTCGTTGCAGGATCTCAACGATACGTATCCACTGTGGATGGTTCCGAATCATGAACGCCTCCCCCACCTTCACCTGCGCCTTTTGTGCTACATTCATGGCCTCGAGAGCCTCCTGTCGGGTCATCGCAAAAGGTTTCTCACAAAGAACATGTTTCCCGGCAACAATCGCCTTGATTGTCCACTCGACATGCAGATGATTCGGCAATGGGATATAAACAGCTTCAACGTCCGGGTCACCTAGCAATTCCTCGTAGGAGCCGTAGGCAACTGGAATACCAAGCTTTTCGGCAACAGCCTTCGCTTTATTAGGGTCCCGTGAAGCGATCGCGTACACTTCGCTATGCTTTCCCTGCCTGATTGCCGGAAGTACCTGTTCAATTGCGATATTCGCGCACCCCAAGGTTCCCCAGCGAATTTTTCTGCTCATATCCGTGTTACCTTTTAGCCCTATAATGTTGCATTCGTCCCCACCATTTTTAGAAAGTAATGTAGATAATTCGGCAATTGGTCTGTAAAAGTTCGGGATATCCCGTCTATCAAGAGAAGATCTTCCTCCTCAATTTCCCACCCCACACTTTGAACGTTCTCTTGCACTTGTACCGCGTTTCTTGCACCGGCAGTTACCGAACCCACCGCAGTACGACCGGTCAGCCAATTGAGTGCCAGCTGTGGAAGGCTTCGCTGGTACTTTGCGGCGATGGGTCTGATCTGTTCCACAACATCGAGGGCTTTGCTCCACCATTGTTTCTGGAACAGCACCAGCCCGGTCTCGCCAACCCGTGCACGCTGATCGTCCTCTGAAAAGACGGAGTTTATATTATACTTCCCCGAGAGCAGCCCACTCGCCAGCGGGCTGAACGCGATCAGACTGATCTGGTTTTGATCGCAGTATGGCTGAAGCTCATGTTCCGTGTAGGTGCGCCACAGCAGGCTGTAGCACGTCTGAATCGCGTCAACTTCGCCGTATACGCACGCGTCCCGCAGTTGGCTCAGTGAGAAGTTCGAGACGCCGATAGCACGGATTTTGCCTTGAGATTTAAGTTCCATCATCGCACCCATCGTCTCAGCGATATCTACGTCGCTGTTCGGGAAATGGATGTAGTACAGGTCAATATAATCGGTGTTCAGCCTTCGAAGACTATCCTCGCATGAACGTTTAAGAGCTCCAGCCTGCGTGTGTTCATACGACACCTTACTCCCAATCAGGATTTCGCTCCGCACATCTCCGAGCGCTTCTGCCAGCAGTGATTCGGATCGACCACTTCCATACACTTCCGCGTTGTCGAATAGATTGATTCCATGCTCGAACGCCTCGCGCAATCCTCTTTTAAACTCTTCCTCGAAGGAGGCGGAACCGTAACTTCCGGTTGTAGGGACGCTTCCACCCATACTGATCTCCGACGCATGAAGGTCTGATTTACCGATGCGTTTCTTTTTCATGAGTGCCCCACAGATCCCCTACAACAGAGCATTTTGTTCTTCGAAGGTGTCAACCGAATAACGACGCACTGCATCTTCATCAATCTCTATCCCCAGACCAGGACGCTTCGAAGGGATGATATACCCCTCCTCCCATTGAAACGGCTCTTTTATGAGCAACTCAAGTCCGTGTCGATCCATCTTTTCTATGCTCTCTTGAATAAGAAAATTTCCACAGCATACATCAAGCTGAATTTGTGCAGCATAATTGAGCGGTCCGGCATAGAAATGAGGTGTAAACTGCAGATGTGCCGCGTCCGCAATTGCCGCGATTTTTTTTGCTTCCAGGATTCCGCCGAGTCCGGCAATATCCAGCTGTACAATATCGACACTCCGGGATTCTATGAGAGGCATGAATTCCCATTTCGTTGCAAGGCGCTCACCTGCCGCTATTGGTATCGAAGTCGCGCCGGCGACCTTGGACATAGCTGAATGATTCTCCGGTGGTGTTGGTTCCTCAAACCAGAGTGGATCGTATTTCTCAAGCATTCGAGCTGCCCGAATAGCCCCAGCGGACGTAAATTGGCCGTGGGTACCGATTATGATATCGCACTTATCCCCGACTGCGTCGCGGATCCCTTTAACCGTCCGCTCGGCACGGCTAAGAACCTTCAAGTCCGGCTGCGAGATTGAGATAGAGTTTACGTATGGAGAGAACGGATCGAACTTGATGGCTGTGAAACCCATCTGCACATATTCTTCAGCTCGTTTAATACAAGCATTCTCAGACTGCCAGAAATCTTCGCACCAGACCGCATCGTTTTCTTCGATTAAATAGGTGTAGGTACGGATTCGTTCATTTACACTACCTCCCAGTAAATCATAAACGGGGCGGTTCAATTCGTTTCCAACTAGGTCCCAGAGCGCCATTTCAAGACCGCTGACAATCCCCATCCCACTGAGATCCGCATGGGAATGACCATGTCGACTGAAGGCACGAAGGAAGAATCGTTCGATTCCAAACGCGTCCTCTCCTATGAGGTAATCCGCGGCCAGACTCATTACCATCCGTTTGTATGTGGTGGGATCGTATGAGTTCCAGTAGACCTCTCCCCAGCCTGAACTGTTGTTATTGGTGGTAATTTTTACCAGGAACCAGTAAATACCTCCCCTGGCATTTGTCCGAATCTTCACAACATACGGTGTCACATCAATGATTTTCATTCCGACGTTCCTTATTTCATATAATTTTAGCAGTGCTTTTGTTATTTGTCTATAATTTGTTTCTATGTATTTTATTTTACATTATTTGCATATGATGGAAAATGACTTCATTCTTAGATTTGCAAGAACCACATTCCGAGCACCCGTGGCATTGAGAGAGAAAACATCGGAATTCCCAATAATATGAACTTCCTGATATTTAACTTCTATCATCTTGTAATAGACAGGTGCCTGTGTAACCATGGGCTAAACTTCTACACTCATGCTTTATCCCAGCCCCGTGTCAGCAACGGTGATAGATTTCCGGAATTCAACGGAATAAATTTTACTCTTTGAAACGACAAAAAGGGGCAGATAACCTAAACTGTTTGCCGATCAAAACCAACAGGAAAGGAACCCGCCCCTATGCGTCAAAAGGAAGTCAACATGTATCTTGCACGTATCTTGGTCAGAGAAGGCCACACCCAAAAGGATATCGCCCGACGCCTCGGTGTCACCGACCGAACAATACGAAATTACCTCAATCGATCTCAGAAAGAAAGACCTCGGAAACAAAGGATCAGTAAGCTCGAAAGCTGCTATGCAATTATCGACGATGCGCTCGAAGAAAACCCCTATACCAATCTGGCAGTACTTCATGAGCGCCTGCAACAGAGCGGTTATACCGGCGGGATGACAATCCTCCGGGACTATGCCCGGAGTACACGAAACCTTCTCATCACACGAGCCGTCACTCGTTTTAAAACGGAGCCTGGCCGTCAGGCGCAGGTCGACTAGATAGAGTGCGGCCGCTAAACTATTGATGGTCGAGAGAAATGGCGTAAAATCGCTGGCGGAGTTCACGCCTGTTCGGAATCGCTCAGTTTAGGCATTTAAATGAAAAGTATTCATATACTAAAGATAATGGGAGCAAGGTTCATTTTTTTCGCCTAAAGATAAAAAACGATAAAAGATACATTAACGTGGCTATTGTCACGGTTTGTGCAGGATCGCAGAAATGGGGAACAATAGTTTTAAGTTGTTACAGTGAATAAGTGGAGTTATACTGCAAGAGAGTCACAGCACAAACACATGCCAGCTTAACGCTACGCTAATCAATTGGGTGCTATATGGACATAAAACATTGCTTGCATTAGTTGCGTAATGGTTGTATTATGTAACTACGAGGTGTTATGGCAAGTATCACGATACGCAATATACCAGATTCGATTTTAAGCCGCATTAGAACTTTATCCGAAGTAGAAAAGCGCAGCATAAATAGTGAGCTTTTGATACTGATAGAAAAAGGCCTGAATAAGGAAATAGAATCCAAAGAAACAGGTACGATTATGCTATCAAAGGAGAGTCAAATAAAAATGTGGGAAAGTATGTCAGGAACCTGGGATGATAATCGATCAACTAAGGAAATCATAGAAGATATCTACAGTCATAGAACAAAGGGTAGAGCGGTAGATCTATGATTTTGATAGATACCGATATATGTATCGAGCTACTACGAGGAAACAAAAAGGTTATAGAGAAGCGAAAAGAAGAAAATGATACAATAGCAATGTCTTTCATGACTGTATCAGAACTCTATTATGGGGCGTACAAATCGAATAAACCTTCACATAATACTTCTTTAATAGAAGAATTTATTCTGACTGTAAATGTAATCCAGAGTTCCCTGCGAATATCAAAAAGATTTGGTAACTTGAAGAGCAAACTACAAAGAGGAGGAATACTGATAGAGGATGCCGATATATTTGTAGCAGCAACATGCTTGGAGCATTGTGAAAAACTCATTACTGGAAATATAAAACACTACAATCGGATAGATGAGCTAAAAATAGAAAATTGGATAAGATAAGGGCACCTCTAAAAACGTGGTATTTTTTCCATTGTCAAGGAGGAAAGATTTTGTAGCGCCCGGAGTCGTGCCTCGGGCATGTAGATTTTGAAAGATAAAATTGAGTTACAATAGTTTTATATTGCTCCTGTTCAGCCCTCCCCCGTTTTTCGTGCAGGGGGGAGGTTTTCTTTTGCTCTGGCTTCTGCGTTATTGCTGGGTGGACCTTATAGACCGGACGACCGCTAAAGTATGATTTTAAGTTCTGTGTTGGCGATAGCTATAGTGTCGTCAACAGCAACCTTGTAATACTTGTCCGGCTCAAGCTTTTTTCCGTTTAGAAATGTGCCGTTTGAGCTGAACAGGTCACGTATGTAATAATCTTCCTTTATTTTATGCAGCTCAGCATGCCAGCGGGAGACCAGGGGGTTTTCAATGGTAATGCAGTTTATCCGGTCCCGCCCTATTGTTACCTTGGCAACCAGGGGAATTTTCTTCCCCTGAAACAGAAGACAGTAGTTATCCCGCCGTTTTATCGACTCAAGACGTTTGCCGATTGGAGAAGTGCTGTAGATCGTTTCGTCCATACCTGCTCCAGTGAATCTTCAGGAAGCTCCTGCTTCCCGGGCATGATCGTTACTACCCTTATCAGCGGAATGGTGATTATCCTGGTATGTAAGGTAGAGTTCCTGTGGAGTGTCCATTACCACTAATAAAATAGACCGGAAAGAGGAAATTTACAAGAGTATGGAGAATTGGAAGTCGTCACCGGGATGAAATTGCAGATTCCGGGGATCCTCCTTGGTCAAGCAAGAATATGGTATACTATTGCGGAGCCTTATCATGACGATCAGCTACAGGAATTTTGAAATCGCCGATACCCCGGCTGTCAGCCAACTTATGTTCAGTCTCTACAAGGAAGACCCGGGGGGCAAGCCCATTACTCCAGGAAAGATCAAAAAGACAATCGCTTTTTTTATGGAAAACCCCGAACACGGATCGATAGTTGTCTTTGACAAGGAAGGTACTGTTATCGGCTATGCAATACTCATAAATTACTGGAGCAATGAATTCGGGGGCAATATTGTCATTATCGATGAGCTCTACGTTAAAAAGGGCTACCGTTCCCGGGGAACAGGTTCGAGGTTCATTGAATTCCTTAAGAACAGAGAGTCAGGTAGATCAGTTGCCCTTCAGCTGGAAGTTAGTCCCGAGAACGAAAAGGCGTGTCGATTATATTCACGACTCGGGTTTAAACCCCACAAAAACACCATGTATGATCTGGAATTATAAGCTGCCCAGCAGATTCACTCAAATAGAAAGCTGTGCTGCCTTTGCATTCGGGCTGTTTTTCTTTCCTTTCATTTCGGTGTTGACATTAAGGTACCTTTATATTGAAACTGGTTATCCGGTATCACCAGGATCCCTGTTGTAAACACGTTGCAGTCTGAGTACAGATACCTGCACATAGAGGAGACGGAACAGCTGGGATGAGTACGACATTTGTAGCATTAGCGGCGCTCTGCTGGGGGCTCTCCGGCGGAATAGGCGGAATCCTCATGTCCCATGGCTGGGATCCGCTGGTTTTGTCCTTCTACCGGGGTGCGATCGGTCTGCTGCTTGTACTCATCTGGCTCGCTCTGCGTCCCCGAGGCAGCGGATTAAAACGCTGCCGAGTATGGTTCTGGTCCGCTGTTGCCGGTCTGGGTGTAAGCGGCAACTTCGCCTTCTATTTTGTGAGCATAGATCAGGGCAGCGTCGCGGTGGCTTCAATTATGGCTATGGTCGAACCGGTTACCGCGTCATTGTTTGGCCTCGTGGTTTTACAGGAACGCCTGGCCGGTTCGCAGCTTGTCGGTATGGGTCTTATTCTGGTCACCGTTACTGCACTCAGTATATCCTCACGTGCTCATCGGTCATTCTACGACTGAAGCCGCGCGCAAATTCAGCAGCGTTTTTCCCCTTTCTCCTTTTCGAGGGCTGTATTGACACGCCGACAGAAAGGGGGTGTATGCTGATTGCTGATGGAACAAACAGGAGGATAAATGAAAAAGTCAGATGTCTTTGACAGGTATTTAAGGAAGAGGAAGTACTGATTCGCAAATTTGGTGTGGAGTATGAAGAATATAAAGAAAAAGTCCGCTGAAGAATCATTCCGGGAGTTTTCTGATTCCTCGTATTGTCAACAAGGGAATAGCCTTACATAATGGGGCAGAGCATGACGGAACTGGAACTATTAATAGATTTTCACAAAGGAGCGGCACGACAGGGACCCGGCAGTACTGCGGATACCTTGCGGGCATTGAGTTTTATCAATCGGGATCAGAAAAAGCGGTTAAAAATTGCGGACCTCGGCTGCGGTTCAGGTGCCCAGACTATTACCCTGGCACAAAATATTGAGGGCCATATAACCGCCGTCGATCTGTTCCCGGAGTTTCTGGACAGGCTGCGACACCAATCGACGAGCATGGGCCTGCAGGATAAAATAACTCCCCTGGAAGCCTCCATGGATGATTTGCCCTTTGTACGCGAGGAATATGACCTTATCTGGTCGGAAGGTGCAATCTACAATATCGGTTTTGAAGCGGGTATAAACAAATGGAAAGCTTTCCTGAAGCCCGGGGGCTGCCTGTCGATAAGCGAAATTACCTGGATTACCAACTCACGGCCCCGCGAGATCGAGGAACACTGGAATAGGGAATACCCGGAAATTGATACCGCGTCCGGCAAAATACGGATACTGGAAGAAAACGGGTTTTCTCCTGTCGGATATTTCTATTTGCCCCAGAGCAGCTGGATCGATAACTATTATAATCCGATGGAAGAGCGCTTCGAAGATTTCCTTCAACGACATGGAAATTCCGAAGCCGCAGTGAGGATGGTGAATTCCGAAAAGGATGAAATACGAAAATACAGGAAGTACAAGAATTACTTTAGTTACGGGTTTTATATAGCCAAGAAACTGCCGGAATAATAATGCCGGCAAGGAGCCCGCAGAATGAGTGTCTGTACGGGAGGTTAATTGTTGAAAACAATCTATGATAATTTGTATTCCGATTCAGTACGAGAGATCAGGAGTGGAGAATACAAAATTGATACGATGATGGATTCTCCAGATGACGACAGACGCGGAATAACCCTCCTGTTCAGGCCTTCAGCGGAAGTGCGAAAGAAGATATCCCGAATTTTAGATACGTTACGGCAGCTTGAGCCGAACCAGTATTATTATCCTGAATCTGACATGCATGTAACCGTCTTATCAATTATCTCCTGTTATCCTGGGTTTCATCTCTCCAGCCTTGATGTACCAGCTTATATCAGAATCCTTCAGAAAGCGCTCTCCGGCTCAAAAGGGTTCACCCTTAACTTCAGAGGAGTTACCGCATCACCCTCGTGTATCATGATTCGAGGCTTCCCGGAAAACAATGCACTGAATGGCATAAGAAACACTATTCGATCCATTTTTAAAACGTCATCTCTGGAAAACTCTATCGATAAAAGATATGAACTGCAGACGGCCCATTCAACGGTACTTCGATTTAAGGAGAGATTATCCGACATCCCGAAGTTTTTAGAAAGCCTGGAATTATATAGGGATTTTGACTTTGGATCCTGCACAGTTGATTCTCTGGAGTTTGTCGTGAATGACTGGTATTTGCGGGAGAGAAATACGAAAAAGTTATTCAGTTTTTCTTTGCCTTTCGATAAGGGACCCTTTTACCACACCGGGAGAGGAATATGATTACCCTAAAACGGGTATATGAAAAGGTAGAAATCAGCGACGGATATAGAATACTGGTCGACCGTCTGTGGCCGCGGGGATTGTCCAGGGAAAAAGCAAAAATTAACCTATGACTGAAGGAATACCTTTCGGTATACGTTTTAGAAGAATAGCAAACTCAACTTAATCAGGTTATAATAATCAGAAAAGATAGTTTTCGATAGAATATATAGTAAAGGTGCCTATGAAAATCTACGAACTGGTATTTATTGACGCGGATGATACACTTTTTGATTACCGGAAAGCTGAACGAGAAGCCTTGTCCGGGGCTTTTCAATCACTGGATATGCCGATTAACGATGAGATAATCGAAAAATATGGACGCATTAATAAAGAGCTTTGGAGAAAATACGAAAGGAATGAAATCTCTCAGAAAGCCTTAAGGACCGAACGCTTCAGACTGCTTTTCAACGACCTTGCAGTGACAGTTGATTACGCGGACTTCAGTGAGACCTATTTAGAGCATCTGTCAAACTCCGCTGTACTGATGGAAAACGCGGATACTATCTGCCGGTATCTTCATGAAAACTATACCACTGTAATAATAACAAACGGAATCAGCAAGGTTCAGCGGAACAGATTCGACAGGTCACACATCAAGGACTGCTTTGATCACCTGATCATCTCCGAAGAAGCCGGTTTCAATAAACCTCATATCGGTATCTTCGAGTATGCCGAGCAGATAACAGGCTTCAGCGACAAGGATAAAATGATCATCATCGGAGATTCCCTGACCTCGGACATTGCAGGGGGAATCAATTACGGAATCGACACCTGCTGGCTGAATCTGCATGGAACAGACAATACGAAGGATATTCAGCCCAGCTACTCGATTTCTGATCTGCTGGAATTAAAGAACATACTGTAACAAGACTTCAGAAGGGGCGACGATATGGTCGCCCCGTGTAACAAGAACTGGCCCCTGTTATTTGCGTTTGTAAAATTCCTGCAGCACAAAGAACGGCAGCTTCCTGGTCTTCTTGTCCTCGGCGATAAGACCTTTCCGGTTGTATCCCCGCTGATACCGGTTGTTCCTCCGGGGACAGGTGAAATCGTAGAGTATCCAGGGACTCATGCCTTTGACGTAGTCCAGTTTTTCTATGGTCTCAATCTGCCGTTTGTACACCTCCTGGGCATACTCCTCGGTGAATTTTTCGGATATTGACCCGTGGTGTCCGGCCTTGGCCCCGGCACCGAACTCGGTAATCAGGACCGGTTTGTCCGGCTTCGAGTTCTCACCGAGTTCGATCAGGTCTTCGAAGCGGGTCTTGTACCAGCCGTAGTATTCGTTCAGGCCTATAACATCCAGATACTCGGTTAAGCGGTCCTCAATACGGTTTTTTGCATGGTTTACCAGGCATGCCGCCGTAACCAGCCGGGAGCTGTCGTGGGATTTTGCAGTCTTTGCCAGCCTGCTCATAAAATCGAGGCGTTCGTCGGTATCAGCATTTTCATTACCCACGGCCCAGATAATGACGCTTGCCCGGTTGTAATCGCGGTTGATTAATTCAAGGAGCTGGTTCTGAGCGTCCTCGTAGACTGCCTGGCGGGTGAAATCTATGGCCCAATAGACCGGTATCTCTTCCCATAACAGCAGCCCCTCTTCATCGGCGATTTTAGCCGCCAGTTCATGATGCGGATAATGGGACAGCCTCAGGTAGTTGCATCCGAGTTCCTTTGCATGGGCGTAACGGCGGTGTATATCCTCTGCAGAACTCACCTTGCCGAGCTCGGCATCGTCCTCGTGAACACTGATTCCCTTGAGCCAGATCTTCTTTCCGTTCAGAAAGATATCCGTACCCTTTACCCGGATCTCCCTGAAACCGATACGGTCACAGACGGTGTCTCCTCGAAAGGCAGCTGAAACATCGTAGAGTTTCGGATTCGAAGGCGACCAGAGTTCGGGGGAGACCTTTATCACCTCCCGGCACTCACCATCAGAAAGCTTCAGTTCCTGGTCGATACCAAGTTCCGGCACAGTCAGGCGTACATTGTCCCCGGCACTGGTGTCGGATACCTTGATTACCACTTCGATTTTGTCGAAGCGTCCATCGGGAACCAGATGAACACGGAAATCCCTGATAAAGTCCCGGGGAACACGGATAAGTTCTATATCCCGGTAGAGGCCTCCCCAGTTAAACCAGTCGGTATTTTTCATGGGGACGCGATCCGATGTACGGGTATTGTTGACGCAGACCTGGATAACATTTTCCTGCTGTATATCATCTGTCAGTTCAACAAAAAAAGGAGTCGATCCGCCGACATGATTGCCCAGAAATTTGTAGTTTAAATAGACTTTGGCATCGTAGTTCGCTCCGCCTACATGCAGAAAGACGCGCTCCGAGCTGTCCCGTTTTATATAACGGAAATGCCGGCCGAACCAGCCGCAGCCTTCGAACCAGAAGTATTCGGGTTTTATTTTATTCCAGCAGCAGGGAATGAAGGTCAACTCCCCGTCATCGATATGATAATCCCAGGGTTCCTGTACCCCCTTCTCATCAATCTTCCGCGGGACGTGCCAGTTGTCCCGCAGGCCGACGTCATACTGGTCCATTACATAGTTCCAGAGACCGTTCAGCTTCTCCGTCTGGCGTCCGCCTTTGAAGATCATTGTCGAATGATTCAGACTGCGGGTATCGCATTTTGCATAGTAGGCTTCGTTATGGATGGATTCTTCAAAATTGTCGCTCTTTTTCATACAGTATCTCCGATATTCAGTAGTTTTTGTCGAACCGTGGCAGGAAATGTTTCCAGCGCTTCGGTGAAACGCGGAACAGGAACTTTTGCTTCAGGGTCAGGATGGGCGTGAACAAGGCAGGCCAGCCAGAACTCCCCCGGGTCATGCTCGCTTGACAGGGTCGGGATAATAACCCGCGGATGCATGATATTTGAATTGGGGCTGGCTGTTACCAGCAGCCCTTTTCGATGAGCGCTGAAATCCACTATCCGGCTACTCCCCTGCCCGGTGCTTACGGAGGATTCTCCGACGGACTTCCGCTTTTCATCGTCAGGCAGGGGGTAGAACTCATCGCCATAGGGCAGCGAGAAGCCCCCTTCAACAGCTTTCAAGGGGCGATCCGATTTTACTTTGTGCACCCGCAGGTGCCAGCGGCCCTGATCCACCGGCCCCAGCCATGTTTCAATCTCGACCCCCCTGTAGGGCTTCCACCTGGAAAATACCCAGGCGTCCGTCACCTGGTGATCGCCGCTTTCTGTTCTGTACCGGTAGTACTCCTCTCCGTCGCTTACAAGCAGCATATTGTCGGGGGCCAGCTTGTCGATTCCGTAGGTATCGGTACAGACATTGAACGCGAAGGAGGCGGAATAGGCGAATTTAGCGTACTTCTCCGCCATGTGCAGGTGTTCGTTGGGAGCCCCCGGCGTCCACTGCCCGCTGTTCAAAACATAGAGATGTCCGGCATCGGAATCGGAGCAGATATAAAAACCCGAGCTCTTTTGCGGCCCGCTCGTTCCTGTCTTTGGCGTATCAGACTCATCCATGGAGATCTCCGCGGCCTGCCAGAAGGGGTGCGTCTTTGACAGCGCCAGGGGAATAAAGGTCTTCAAGGCCCACAGGGGAGAATTGGGAGAGTTGTAACGCTCTGCCATATACTGGTTCGGGTAGGTATAGCCAACCGAAAGCAGTCCCGTTTCTGAGTAGGCCGGCTGCCTGAACCACCAGCGCAGGTTTCGCAGAAAAAGAGTCTTTGCTTTGCCCCAGTCGTACGCGGAAGTATCCAGGGCGAAGGGCATGGCACCCCAGAAGGCCCCCTGGGCAAAACGGTAGGTCAGGCTCCGACCGAAAGGCAGGGCCGCTCCATCCTCGGCAAACCAGCCTGAGAACTCCTGTGCGAACAGAAGGGCCCGTTCCCGATATCGTGCAGCGTACTCAGGGTATTGATCAGCGCAGCAGCCGGCAAAAATCAGCCCATAATAGTGCATTGCCCAGGGGATGTAATAGTCCCTTGCCCTTCGCTGAGACGGGAAGCCGTCGTTGTACCAGCCATCCCCGGCATCCCTCAGGTAAAACTGCTCCACCAGGCCCAGGGATTCATGAAGCAGCTCCCTGTCAAAACCCTCGGCGCCCACTCTCTCAAGACCGCAGTTGACCAGAATGCGAAAGAATACCCAGTTGCAGTCCGGGATCCGCCGTGTGTTGATATACGAGAGCCACCGGGAAAGGTTTTTCCTGCTCTCCGAATCCAGGGGTTCCCAGATTATTTCCGGTATAAGCAGCAGGGCATAACCGAATACGGCCATCTCAACCAGCAGCTGATCATAATCGCCGGGGACTCCCCAGAATTCATTATGCTCCGGGTCAACCCCATTGCGAATACCCCTGCGTACGAACTCAATATAATCAAAAGCGCCGCGGTCCGGATTTATTATCTCCCGTCCCGCAAGATACGGAACAAGTCCCCACAACAGTCGGGCAAAGCCTTCAAGCTGCACCGCTTTGGTGTTGAAGCTTGCCCCCGAGGGACCTGCTTCTATTCGTGCAAAGCCCGGACTCGCATAGGCGAGATACGGCTCAACTGTATCCAGCAGAGCCTGTTCCAGATCGGAGTAGGTCTTTACCGGATTGTTTCTGAGTTTCTCATAATACATGACAGCTATCCTTTTATTCCGCTTCCCACAACACCTTGAACGATGTACTTCTGGGCCAGAATGAAAAGCACCACTACAGGAACGATAGCTATTAACGAAGCAGCCATCTGCGGTCCGTAATAGACGTCATATTCCGAGACAAAGTCCGCCAATCCCAGTGGAAGGGTTTTTCTTTCCTTGGAAATAATGTAGATCAGGGCGGTAAAAAGGTCGTTCCACCAGTACCGGAAGGAGAGTATCGTCAGGGTGGCGATTACCGGCTTGGAAAGGGGAAGTACTATTTTCGAGTATATGTAGAAGTGATGGGCTCCGTTTATCTTGGCCGCCTCAATATAGGAATCGGGAATGGTCATAAAAAACTGCCTGACCAAAAAAGTCCCGAAGGCTGTAAAGGACGACACGAGTATAAGCGCCAGATGTGTGTCGTACAGATTCAAGCTCCTGATAATTATAAACTGGGGGATTATGTACACCTGAAAAGGAATCATTATGGAGGAGACATACAAAAGGAAGATAAACCCTCGCCCCGGCCATTTCAGTTTAGCCAGGGCATAACCGGCCGTTGTTGCAGTCAGTACCTGGAGTGCGGTAATGGAAATGGTAATCTTGAAGGAATTAAAAATATACCTGGGAAAGTTTTCCATCAGAGCCCGGAAATTCTTTAATGTGGCGTTTTCCGGTATCAGGGAAATCGGGTACGAAAAAATCTCTTTTTCAGTTTTAAAGGAAGAAGAGATAATCAGCACCAGGGGGAATAAAATCAGGTAACAGAACAAAATCAAAAGGAGATATCGAATTACATTTTTTAGAAATGCTCTCCTTGGCTGCATACTGAACTTAGACGATATCATAGCTAACCCAGCTCCGCTGAAATCTGTATTGAATAACCGTGATTGCCAGGATTATCAGAAACAGGACAACCGATTCTGCCGCGCCGTAGCCGATCTGCCAGAAGAGAAAACCGTTCTGATAAATATCGAAGGCCAGCACCCGCGTGGAATCAGCGGGGCCGCCTCCGTACTGTCCTCCGGTCATAATGAATACATGGTCGAACATCTTGAAGGCGTTGATAAGGGCGATTATCATACTGAAGAAGATGACAGGGCTTAGTCCCGGTATGGTGACTTTAACAAGTTTCTGAAATTCCGAGGCGCCGTCAATATCCGCCACTTCGTAGAGGGCGGGATTGATTGTCTGGAGTCCGCTGAGAAAAATAATCATATAGTAGCCGAAGGATTGCCAGACAAATACGATAATAATGGACATAAGAGCCGTGTCTTTATGCGCAAGCCAGGGGACCGGCTCCAGATTAAGGGACATAAGAAAGTTATTTACCGGACCTGCTGTGGGGTGAAACAGAAAAAGAAAGGCCATACACACAGCCACGCTGGAGAGTACGACAGGGAGAAATAGTATGGACCGGAAAATGACCTTTCCGAATATTTTTCTATTCAGAATAAGGGCAAAGCAAAAGCCCAGAAAAAGCTGAAAGACCACCGAGGAGGCAACAAAGATCAGGGTTACATATATGGACTTCCAGAACTTCGTATTCGAGAAAATCAGTTCATAGTTACGAAAGCCCACAAACTGTATCTTCGCGAAGGAACCTGAATAGTTGGTAAAGGAGACCAGAAAGGATGAAAGAATCGGAATCAGAATAAAGAGAACGAAACCAGCAAAACTGGGCAGCAGAAAAAGAATGGCGGTATTAATCTCGTTGTTAAGCTGCTGTGGCCGTTTCATAATGTAAATCCTTGTTCAAAAAATAAGAGAGGGAGACGGTTGCTCCCTCTCAAGCGTGTCCTTACTGAATCTGCTTGGCAACCTGTTCCAGTCTCTTGACCAGGAGGGCTCTCAACTCGGAAACGGACATATCCGAGGCGAGATACTCTTCCATAACAGCAGCCAGCTCACTCTCCACAGCGGACCCGTACTTATTATAAAACTGCGGATTAACTGTCTTGGCTTCGGTGTAATATTTTACCGCCGTCTCATCGGGGAGTATCCGGGAGAGTTCCGCTTTTACCTCGTCGGTAATATAAGCCGGCAGCAGACCGTTACCTGCCACGATTTTGGCTCCTTCCGGTCCGCCCATCCAGGCAAGAAACTTGAACATAGCCTCTTTCTTATCCGACTTGGAGTGTATGTGACTAAAAGTAGGGTTGCCGAAGGTTCTGTATGCTGGCTCATCGCAAGGCAGCCGGGTCAGGGAGTAATCACCCCACTCGTAGCCTTCCAGAAGTCCATCATCACGGCCGCTCAGCATGTGTCCGGGAAACCATGATCCGATCAGCAGCATGCCCGTCTCTCCGTTATAAAAAGGCTTTGAATAATGGGTCTTGGTTACCTTGGTTTCCGTCAGGGGCATTATGAGACCCCGCTCTTCGAGTTCCTTTCGATACAGATATGAATTGATAAGACTGTCGTTTATATCCACCTTGCCGTTTGCATCGATAAACTGTATGCCGTTCTGCAGAGCGGGAATAACATTGGATGAGCCCCAGGTATACATAAAGCTTCCGTAGGGAAGCTCCGGCAAAGCCTCTTTCAGCTGGGCGGATACTTCAATGAATTTGTCCCATGTCCATTCCCCATTTTCCACATAGGTATCCGGAGTGGGGATACCCGCCTTTTCAAAAATTGCCTTGTTGTAATAACAGTACCATGATGCACCCCTGAAGGGTATTGCCAAGGTGGCTCCATCAATCGAGATCGCATCCCTGTAATCCGAGACTTCTCCGAGGTCAAAACCGAATTCGTCAGCAAGGCCATCCACCGGCGCGATATACCCGTTGTTGTAGTGAGCAAAGATATCTGTGGACCGCTTCTGCATGTACCCGTCCATCTTCGCGCCGCCTGCAAGCAGTGTTGAAATCTGGGCTTCATACTCGTTCAGGGAAACCCACTTGGCATCCACGAAAACTTCGTCCTGGGAACTGTTAAAAGCATCGATAATCGGCGGATACGCCGGGTCATCCCACAGATAGAAGATGACCCTTACAGGTCCCTCTTCTGCTTCAGCAGCCTTTTCTCCTCCTCCTCCGGCAATAAGTGCCACCGTGCAGATAAAAAACAGCAACATAAGTAAAACGTTCTTCTTCAGCATAAAATCCTCCTAATTTTTCTTTTCACCGTATGGTATAATCAGAAAAACCCATCCGCAGGTATCTGTCAAATTTGATTTGGGTAAATAATATTGAAATCCGTAACTAAGCGCTTTGTTTTTAATCCAATTACTTGGATATTGTTATCTGGGAGGATTATCGCTGTTCCAGTTTATACTGATTGGGGGTCAGACCGGTCTTTTTCTTGAATAATGTAAAGAAGTAACTGTAGTTGCTGTACCCGGCAATCTTGTATATTCTTTTTATAGGCTGTTTGGTTTCCGTAAGCTGCTGTTTGCAGAAATCAAGGCGCTTGTTGTTTATATAATCCATAATTGATACATCATATACATTCCGGAATGTACAGCGGATATAGTGGGTGGAAAAACCCATAATATCGGCTATTCCCTCGGAGCAGAGATTAACGTCCGTGTAGTTGTCATCAATATATTGCCGGGTTTTTTGTGCCAGTTGAAGTGCCTTGTTGCTCTGTTTCATTTGGAGCTTGTCGATCAGGAGGCTGTATATTTCGAGGAATTTACCCTGAATTTGATCAAGGGTTTCAGAGCCTTCGATCTCTTCAATGAGTCCGTCAAGATTTCTGTAGCCTTGAACCAGGTTGTCTTTTATCTCATCCACGACTTTTTTTGTTCTGTAGGTCATAAACTGAACCAGATACCTGAAGTCCTCATAGTTGTATTCTCGAACTTCAGAGAATACACTGTTCAAGATCTCCTCTATCTCCTGGATTTTTCCAAGTTTGAGTTCATTGAAGAGTCTGTCGATCTCCTTTTCCGGAAGAAGATAGTTCGTTTTATTTTGAGCAGATATTTCATCCCGGTGAATAAGCGCATTGTGACCATAGCGGAAACGATACTGGGTCGCTTCAAAGCTGCCTTTATATTCCCCGGGGAAATCATCAATCTCGAAGAAGATATGGCTCAGTCCAATTGTAATGGTATAGCCAAGCTGCTCCCGAATACCCTCTTTCAAGGACCGGAAGAAATCATCGATATTTCCATATCCCTCAGGAGCATTGGCCTGGCGGGATCCCAGATTACAGACAACACATGCCTGATCGCTTCGTAAATGAAGAAAATAATGACTGAAGGGCAGATAGAGGGAAATCAGTTTGTTTATAATACTGAACAGACCGCTGACTTCCTCCGCGTTCAGGGCTTCTATAATGCTCCTGTAATCGTCCAGGCGAATAACCGAGAGCATGTACGGCCCCCCATTGAGTTCTCCCTTGATAAACTCCCTGTGGTTTTCAAGTTCTGTACGATCGAGCTCTCCAAGCAGCAGGTTCTTAAACACCTCCTTTTTATTGAACTCCCTGAAATCCTCCAGATAATGGTCCGCATCCTCTGCCTTCTTGGCAATCTGCTTAAAAATACGATCCAGCTCCTGTAGTTCTCCTGTTTTTTTTCGTGGATCCGAAGGGTCCGCATCAGTGTACTTTTCTTTCAGCAGAAGCGAGTAATTAAAAAGCCGACTGATGGGAGAATAGATATTCCGTGAACTGACATAGGCCAGCAGTACGGTGAGGGCCGCTAACAGAAGAAAAATTATCATCGCCGCGTTCAAGAAATCTCTTACATCAGCAAAAATGGTTTCATAGGGTGTTATGTTGATAAAGTGCCACTCCCATGTGGGATGGGTAATGTAGGAGACCAGGTGGCGAGATCCCCCGATGGTATCGACAAAGACCCCTTCGTTCCCGTCGGATGCAAGGATTTTATCCACATAGGAGTATCCGGAATAATCGGAGCCGAACTCCTTCTGATCCGGATGGGTAAGAACCAGGCCCTCGTTGTCCACGACGAGCAATTCTCCGCTCGTATTGGAACCTGCCCCCAGGAAGTACTCCCGGATCCTCCTCTCGCTTATATTTACGATCAGAGCGCCGTTAATTGTTCTGGCTGTTCCCGGGATGTCTCCAACGACTATGGAAAAAACGTTCTCCGTCTGTACCTCTTCTCTGCCGGAACTGAAAATATTGTTGTTCCTCCGGTAGGTAATCTTCCGGGGAATGTACCTGTAAACTCCGTACTCCCTTATATCGTGGATGATGGACGGCAGAGTAAAATCACTGCAGTCATCCTCTTCATATCCGTTGATGGTGGAAAAGAACTGACCGGATTGATTATTGAAAATGTATATGGAATGAAGGAGATAATAGGAGGTCATCACAGAATCAAGCCGATCGAGACCTCTGGAGATACTCATTCTGTCAATGTTCTCTGAATGGATAAGAGTGCGTATCGACTCCTCGCTTTTTATCTGACGAAAGGACGGAATGATCCAGGCATGAAGGGAATTGAAAATGAGTTCCGTCTGGTTCAGAAGATCGATGGATTTATTATGAATCTCCCGGGTAGTTATATTCTTGAACGAGTAGTAGAGCGCTGTTACCGTCAGTACGAGAATGAAAAATGAGATAATCATGTTAAAGGAGAAGATCTTAAGGAAGGTCTTCTTCCTGTAACGTGTTCTTGAAGGTTTGAGAATACCAAGAATCGTTCTTTTCTTATTCGTCTGCGCGGTATTCATCTTCGTATCAGGCTGTGCAGCATTCATGATCTGATTCATGATAGGGCATTCACGATACCCAGGCAAGCAACTTTTTAGCGGTTTGTTAGGTGCATCAGTCATAATCAATCTAAAGGGATTCCGGGATACCGGGATACCAAAAACGAAGAACTCTATTACGATTTCGACGAGTCAGCACAGCTCAACCCCTGCGATATACGGGCAGTTCTCTACTTTCAGTGGGGAAACAGAACAGAAGACCAGGAAATGAGAGTCTGGCTTCGAATACAACAATAATGGGTAATGCCTGGAAATCTTCAGCAGAACAGGATTAAAAACCATATCCACGGCATGTATCCTCAGGAGAGGAACTGTGATAGAATCGTTTCATTAAAACAATTTATGGAGTAAGTATGAAATCTTTAAAAAATCTGTTTATCTGCTTTTTTATGGTTGCTCTTTTTGTTTCCTGTTCGACTGTTCCGGGTCCTGAAGTAATTCCCACTTTTGAATATACATTTGAAAGTGAAGACTGTCTTGACCAGTTTGAAGTAACCCGGGGTGCAAGTATTCAGGGTACAGAAAAATGGAGTGAAGTTCAAATTGATTCAACCACATCCTATGAAGGTAGAGCATCCTTGATGCTCAGAGTGAACAGAGAGACTACCCGGTTCTACTTTGTTGGCACCTATTTACCGATTGACAAAACATCGTACCGATACGTCTGTTATGTAAAAGGAGACGGGATCAGGCGTGACGGCAGCCAATTCAATAACTCCTATGTGGGTTTTTTTATACGATATCTCAATGGGAAAAAGAAGTTCGTTGTCACTCATAACAACGGAACCTTTAACTGGCGAGAAGAAACCGGTTTTATTCGAATAAGCAATTCAGCAGATATCGACAGTATTCAATTCGGTGTTTTTCTCTCCAAAAGCGGCAGCATGTGGGTGGATAACATAAAACTCTACCTGGATTGATGTAAAAAACAGTAATTTACTTTTGTTAACTGTTTTTATCATATTTATTGACTATCCTCCAGCATAAGTGCACTTTTAGAAGTGCACATAAATTGAAACAGTAGAACCTTGGAGGTTTCCATGAAAAAAGTCTGTATAATCGGTGCCTCCGGTAAGCTCGGACGCTACATGGTCGCCCATGCCCTGGACAGGGGATATGATGTGACAGCGGTCTGCCGCCGGGAAAGCACGGAAAAACTGGCGGATTTCAAGGACAGAATCCATATAATCGGCGGCAGAACCAACGATCGGGATATTATCCGCGGGGCCGTTGCAGGCTGCGACGGAGTCCTTTGCGTTCTCGTTCCCTGGGGAAGGGACAACTACTCTTCCGGTACCGCCCAGGCCGTACTCGACTATGCCGAACCCGAGGCCAGACTGGTCTTCTCCAGCGGCTGGCACATCTCCCGGGACGGCAGGGATATCTATTCGAAGAAATTCTTACGGATGCTCAGGTTTGTGAGCTGGGTTACCCGTCTTTTGGGGCTGATTGATATACGGGATCAGGAAGAGGCCTGCCGCCGCATCTTTGTGAGCGACAGATTGTGGACGCTGGTACGCGGCAGTGATCTTGAAGAGGGAGAAAGCCAGGGGCTTCCTGTCTGGAGCCGCCATGTGGGAGACCCCATTCTGCAAAGCAATATAACCCGGCGCATTGATTTCGCCCTGTTCATGGTCGACGCCCTTACCAGGCCTGAACTGATACATGAGGCTCCGGCTATCGTCAGCCGCCTGTCTCCATCCGCCCATGCCCATGAAAGAGAGGAAACTGCCTGAACTGCTTGTTCATAGAGGATTCTATCATTTGAAAAACATATAAGGAGTGAAATTGTGGAAAACACAGGTTCATTACGGCGTTACGGCATTATTGCAGGAACAGGATACATTCTCTTGTTTGTGCTGGCAATCTTCGCCAATTTTGTAGTACGGGAGGGTTTGATTGTCGCCGGAGACGCGGCACAGACCGCTGCGAACATCCGCGGTTCGGAAACTCTGTTCCGGACGGGGATGGTAAGTTTTATGCTTGTGTTTCTCATCGATGTGCCGGTTGCCTGGGCTCTCTATGTGCTCTTCAGCCCGGTAAACCGGAATCTCTCTCTGCTTTCTGCCTGGTTCCGGATAGTGTATACCGTATTCCTGGGCGTAGCCCTGATCTTCTTTTTCCAGGCCCTTCAATTGTACAGCAAGGCCGAATTCCTTAAGGTCTTTACCCAGGAGCAGCTGAACGCCCAGGCTCTGACAGCCTTGGACCTATTCAATTCGACCTGGCTCATCGGGCTGCTGGCCTTCGGAGTCCACCTGGTTCTGGCAGGGGTACTTCTGATCAAGTCCCGGTGGACCGGTCCCCTCCTCGGGTACATCGTCATGATCTCCGGGATCACCTATGTAATCGATACAGCAGCGCATTCGCTGCTTGCCAATTACGCGGATTACGCCATGGTTCTGCTGGTTATCGTCGCTGTCCCTTCGGTGATTGCGGAAGGATGGTTCGGTCTCTGGCTGCTGATTAAGGGGGGAAGGAACATCCAGACGATACAGGAATAAGAAGGAAGCGAGTTGTCGTTGTTCTGCAATCGGATATTGGTTATATTAGCCGAACTATGAGAACCACTACCAAACTTGCCATCCTGGGATGCGGAAAGCTCTCTGGGATTGTCGTACACGCCCTGAACAGCGGACTGCTTCCGGAATACCGGCTTGTCGGCCTTTTATCCAGATCGAGGAGAAGCGCGGAAAAGATGGCGGAACAGGCGGGAAGAGAATACAGCGGCTGCCGGGTATGTGAAAATCAGGAGGAACTTTTCTCCCTGAAACCGGATTATATAATTGAGGCAGCATCCCCCGCCGCCATGAAGAATCTGGCCATCCCGGCCCTCAGCCAGGGAATATCGATCATCACCCTCTCAATCGGAGCCCTGGCAGACGCCGCCTTTTATGAAGAGCTTCGCAGAACCGCAGCAGAGAACAATGCAAAGGTGCATCTGGTCTCCGGCGCCATCGGAGGTTTCGATGTTCTGCGCACGGTTTCTCTGATGGGGCCCTGCAAGGCTTCCATTTCGACGGAGAAAGGTCCCGATTCCCTGAAGGGAACGAAAGTTTATTCCGATTCCCTGCACAAGGAAAAACGCCGCGTCTTTTCCGGGAATGCCGTCCAGGCCATAGAGCTCTTCCCCACAAAGGTAAACGTGGCTGTAGCCGCTTCCCTGGCATCCGTGGGGCCGGAACAGATGGCGGTTTCGGTTACCTCCACCCCGGAGTACGTCGGAGACGATCACCGGATTGAGGTATCAAACAGCCAGGTACGAGCGGTAATCGACGTATACAGCGAGACCGCGGAAATCGCCGGCTGGAGCATCGTCAACACCCTGCGCAACCTGGCCTCCCCCATCGTCTTTTAGGCTTTCGTATTCAGATAGTCCTGAATATTCGCCAGGACCTTTTCGCTCAGCCGGTCAAAAGCCTGCATGGTCCGGCCGGTGGAAACCTGTACGCAGAATACGTTGGGATGGTCCAGAAAGCGGGGATCTCCCAGGGCCCCGAGGGTATCGCAGTAACAGCGGTTTTCCCCGTCTATCCAGCGCGAAAAGGATTCCTCGTCCCAGGCGGGGGAAAGCCCGGTATTGAACAGGATTTTTTTGTTTCCCAGGGCGGAAAACTCCTCCTCATGCAGGAGCACGGTGTTTCTGTTCAGGCAGGCAAAGAGCACCTCGTTTTCCGACAGCAGATCCCGCAAGGGCAGAAAGCGGTAGCCCTTTTCTTGAGCAGCAGGTTTTTCACTGCGGGCAAAATAAGAGACCTCCGCGCCGAAGAAAGCCATGGCATCGGCGATCATGCCCCCGGATTTTCCGAGACCGATAATGCCCGCTTTAAGCCCGGTGATTTCCCGGGGCACTCCGCTCCAGGGTTTTGCAGGGCTGCCGTCCTTGTTTTCGCCGAAGCCGTGGAGACAGCGGACCAGCTCGCTTACAACGTACTCCACAACCCCCTCGTCGCCATAGTCCCGGATGCCGGTAACGGTAATACCCCGCTGACGGGCATAGCGGATGTCGACGTTGGCGCTCTCCTCGGAATAAAGAGAACAACACATACCAATGTAGCGAACCGCTGGACACTGCTCCAGGGCCGCGGCGTTCAGCCGGGAGGTGTAACTCAGAAGAACCGCGTCGGCATCCCCGATACGTCGCGCTATCTCGTTGTCATCGGTGGGGATATCGGGATACTGGATTATCTCTTGTGCGTAGTTCTTAAGCTCTTCCTCGGCAGGGGGAGTCAGGCTTACAGGTTCGATTGCCACCAGTTTCTTGAACATGGGTACCTCCGTATAGCATAACACTACGGGTTTTTATTTGTCCTGTCGACCGGGACAAGGAGACTCGGGGTCATGGCGTACCATGTTTCTTCTGTCACAGATTAGAGAAGTTATTGAACCACTCATCGATATGGGGCCAGTCAAGAGGAGACTCCTTTTAAAATCGTGCCAAGGTTCGAATGCACCATATTGATATATGGTTATATTTATGGTATTTTATATGTATGACTTTCGAATGGGATACTAACAAAAATGAGGTAAACCAGGAAAAGCACAATATCTCATTCGAACAGGCTCAGTATGCATTCTTTGATGCACATAGAATTATCTTGCAGGATGAGAAGCACAGCGTAGATGAAAACCGATACTTTTGCATTGGCAAGATCTCCGAGGGGATTGTTACAGTTCGGTTTACCCTGCGTGATAAAAATATCAGAATCTTCGGCGCTGGTTTCTGGCGTGAAGGAAGGATAAGATATGAAGACAAGATACACAAACGCTCCTGAGGATATTAGAGAGGCTATTTCTTCAGCAAAAGAAATTGAAGATTTCCTCCCATCTCCGGAAAAACTTGTTCCAAAGGAAGAAACAAAAAAAATAACCATTATTCTTTCAAAAAAGAGTATTGATTTCTTTAAACAAGCTTCCGAGGAATCTCATGTGCCCTATCAGCAACTTATTCGGAAGGTATTGGATACGTACTCGGAACATTACTCGAAATAATGGAATATTACACAACCCATAATACGCAAAGCTCTGGACTATGGCTGTCATATTTTTTCTTTCACAGATCAGAGAAGTTATTGAACCACTGATCGGTATGGGGATAGGCAGGGGGGCCCCGCTGATGGTTCGGGTATGCGAACGAAGGCGGTTTGCTGTCGCGTAAGAGCTGGGACCGTACCTTTTATCATGGTGAGATTATAGCAGACTCCTTTTTCATCGCTATACTGCTTCGCCCAGTTTTATCATTATGAAGGACGGGCCATGTGGCCCGTCCTCTGTATCCATTGATAAATTCAGTATTGACATTTGTACATACAGCAACTATCTTTTATTTATGCAGTTTGAATGGGATGAAAATAAAAACCGAAGTAACTTAGTCCGTCCTAACCTTTCTTTCCAAGCTGCAACAGAGGTTGTTTATACCATCAGAGGTGAGAAATATCGAATCATCTCGACAAGAAAAGCTAATGACCGTGAGCGGAGGAAATATTATGAACACATCAGAGGACCTAAAGAAGCTTAATCGGATGCAGGATTCTGATATTGATTATAGCGATATCCCTGAGTTAACGGATAACTTTTGGGAAAATGCTGTTATTGAGCAACCACAAAAAATATCCGTTACTATTCGACTGGATAAGGATCTCGTGGATTTTTTCAAGCAGAGTGGTCCGGGGTATCAGACTCGTATCAATAAAATTTTGCGCCACTATATTTCTCATTCAAAACAATAACTAAAGGACTGGCCGTTTTCCCGTCCTCCTGAAATTTCTTTCTTCTCTATTACGTGTCAATGAACATTTTTATTACGTACCACAGAATCGATCAATTGGAGTAGACGTCCCGGAGCTTTCTGGGACGCAGCTCAATTTGTTCATTCGGTGGGGAGATTTTTCCAATTGTCTACTTCTCTTCAGTTCCCATTGCAGATAAACGGATTTTGTTGTACCCACCCCCCTTTTTATCCTCAGGATGTGGTTCGATGCCAATAACCGTGATTTCTTCTTTCTCGGGTCCATAGACCCAATATATGCGGCCTGCTCCAGATGTCTTGTTCTCAAGATATGACTGCCATACCTTCATTCCATACCGTCGCGATAACGCCCCAATCTCATGACTGTTAAGCCCGGGATGTCGTGGATTATATGATAGCAACTTCATTGCCTTTCCCCATTTTTTATATAAACGATGCTCATCTTTCGATAATGCTCCCTTTCCATCCTTATCGCAGAGCTCTTCCCACAACCCTTCCATTTCTGGAATGCCCAACCTTATAGTAAACATGCCGAGGATCTATTCGCTCTCATTAAAGTTTGAAAGGTCTATAGGACCGGAAATTCCGTCATTTCTAAGATTTTTAATACTTTTATCCATCATATCCAAGGTTCGTTTTGACACTTCAAACGGAGCAACCAGCTCTCTAGGTTCAAGCTCTATCCTACCATCTTCATATTCACGTACATGGTAATGATCATAGCGAGCCCCACGCAGGGTCACCCTTCTCTTCATATCTATCTTTGCATCGTATTCTTTGATCTCAGCCAAACCATCCCTCCGTGGGCTTTCCCACAAAAACATCATACTAATATCCAAGCCTACTGTCAACTTATTTTCCACCCAGTAGTCCGGCATTCTGCCGACTTCGGGCAGGGTCGATTCCCTCGTCACGTTCTCGTTGGCGTCGTAGCTTTCACTATCATTTCTGTCACAGATTAGAGAAGTTATTGAACCACTGATCGGTATGGGGCAAGGCAGGAGGGCCCCGCTGATGGTTCGGGTATGCGCAGGGGGGCGGTTCGCTGATTGCTGTTGCGTATGTGCTGGAACCGGACTTTTTATCATGGTGAGATTATAGCAGACTCCTTTTTCATCGCTATACTGCTTTTCCCAGTTTTATCAGTGTTCATTAGTGATCTAATTTTCCTTCTCAACAAAGGGGATAATACTTCATTTTTCATTCGGCCTTTCGCTAAGCCCTAAAACCGGAAAAGTGAAGGGACTTGAAACCTTGTTGATAACTTGATCCTATTATTCATGAATGATAAACTGGGTCCATACAAAATATTTATTTAATGGAGTAGATATGAAAGGTAAAAATTTCCTCAATGTCATCTGGTTCCTGTTGTCTATTTTCTTTCTGGCCTCATGTTCTGATCCTGGCAATCCGGCTCCTGGTAACGACTCAGATGGATCATCCACCTCATCTTCGACACCAGGTTCGTTTGATGAAAGTTTCAATGGGACAGGGTACGTCATTTTTAGTGATATAACCAGTATGTGTTCCCTCGTAGACTTAGAAATTTTACCGGATGGAAAAATCCTTGGTTTAGGAATGAAGAATGACATAGGAGTACTCCTTTTCCGGTTAAATTCCGACGGCACAGTAGACACGGATTTTGGTGATAATAATGATGGATTTGCCACTGTTCCTGATTATCTTGACAATGGCTGCGCAATGGCCATACAGGGAGATGGCAAAATATTGGTAATTGGTTCTGAGAGTCCTTTTCATGAAAGCAGCTATCTGGTTCGATTTAACGCAGATGGATCCTTTGACAGTTCTTTCAATAACAACCAAAAAATTGAATTTGAAGATATAATTGTACAAAAAGCCAGTATACAAGATGATGGAAAAATCCTAATTGCCGGCTGGTTAGCTGATGGGCGTCTTTATGATGCCTTGATACAAAGGCTTAACAGTGATGGGTCTACAGATACCGGCTTTGGTGATAATGGCTTTTTCATTCACAGCAATGCCGCGGGGGGAACATCCGACCGCTATGATCAAATCTATGATATTGCACTAGATGATGACGGAGGAATTTACGCTACTGGATGCAGCGAAGTTAATCGTAGTACAACATATATGGTAACATGGAAGGTAGATTCCACCGGGCAATTGGATACAACCTTCGGTGATGATGGCGTTTTCGTTTACTCGGATTTGCACTCTTGGGGTTATGGATTAAGCCTGACAGATGACCATATTTATATCTGCGGAGCCATTAAAGGTTTAGAAGGTTCATTTGGTGCAGCGGATGGAGCAATCTTCTGTCTTTCAAAGGATGGAGAAAAGAACACCTCGTTTGGCGAGGGGGATGGAGTGTTTAATAACGCTAAACTGGGATCCAACTATTTTTACAGTATTACTCATGATAACCTTGGAAGAATCCTCGTTACCGGAACTACAGGTGCAGATATAAGAAAGTATCAAGGTTTACGTCTTCTGTCTAATGGGACAAAAGATCCGAGTTTTATTTTTTCCAGCACCACAGTTCCGTATGAACCAGTTGCTTACTATGACAATGAAGGCAGGTGTATTGTCTATTCAGAGGATCTTGAAAGGGTATATATGGGCGGGGTCCTCCATGATTCAGAGAGCAATTGGACTCATATGAATATCTATTGTCTCAATAATTAAAAGATAGTTTTCCTCTCTCCCCTGAAGCACGGCGGCGGTTTTCCGGTTTTATATGATAGATGAAAAGCCCAATACCGCTGCCGTTTCTGTTGTTCATTTTTTTCCTTACGGGATTTACACTTGTCTCGGCGGAAGGGAACGTCCCCCTCACTCTCGACCGCCTCTCCTTCCGCAACCAGCCGATCACCGACATCCTCATGGTGCTGGCGGACATCGGCGAGGTTTCAATTATCCCCGACGAGACGGTCTCCGGCAGCGCCAGCTACCATTTCAGTACCCTGGATTTCGACACCGCCCTGCGGGTCTTTCTGGATACCTATAAGCTCTACGGCATCAGGCGCGACGGGCTTATCTACGTCTCCCGCATCGATGCCCGCTGGAACGAAGAGGCAGGAACGGTCAGCCTCCACGGAGAGGATGTTGAACTCCGGCTGCTGCTGCGGGCTCTCTCGCGGGCCATGGGCAAAACGGTGCTGTTTGACGCCCTGCCCAATGAACGGCTTACAATCCACATCGACGACCTGTCTCCGACTTCCGCACTGGAGGTCCTTACTGCCCGGCTTTCGGAGCATGAACTGGAAACAAAAGAGGACTATTTCTATATCCGGCGTACAGCTTCAGGAGACCCCGCCTCCCGCCGCGGTCAACTCCTTTCCCGCAATAACGAGGGGCTGTACAGCCTTGATTTGGTGCGGGTGCGTTTTCGGGACCTTTTGAAGGACCTCTTCACTGCAGAAGGAGAGGAGTACAGCCTGCTGATGCGGGGAGACGCGGTTCTGGAGGAGCTCCGTTTCGAGGAAAAAGAGTTCAGCGAGCTGCTGCGCCTGGTACTGGAACAGGCCAACGGGGATTACCAGGTTTCCGGCGGCATCTATTATATCTTCGAGATCCAGCGGCGGGACGTCCTGAAAAAACTCAAAACCACCGTCTCCCTGCCCCTGGAACACCTTCCGGCTCAGTCGGTCTCCGCCCTCCTGCCCCCGGATCTGGCGGCAGCCAACCTTATGCAGGCGGACACCGAGTCCAATACCATTATCCTGCGGGGCAGCCCGGAGGAGATCGGCCCCCTGGAAAGCTTTATCCGTTCCCTGGACAGGCCCCTGCAGCATGTAAGCTACCGCCGCTTTGATCTTGGCTACGCGGATGTCAAGGACGCCCTGAATCTGCTGCCCCCGCGGCTCTCCGCCCTGGGGCCAAAGGTTCTGCCCGGAACAAACTCCTTTATCGTGCCGGTGAGCGATGCCCAGGCGGGGGATTTCTCCGCCTACCTTGCCGCTTTGGACACTCCCCCGGGACACTTCCCGGTACAGCTCAAGTACATTAGCGCGGAGACTCTTATCAAGTCTCTTCCTCCGGCGGCGGCGAAGGAAGAGATCGTCGCCACTGTAGACCCGACCATGGTCTTTTACACGGGCCCGGAGAGTAGAAAAGAGGAGTTTATCCGGCAGCTGGCCCTCGTCGACCGTCCGGTTCCCCAGATCCGTTACGACCTGCTGGTGGTCCAGTACCAGGAGGGACAGGGCCTAAACTGGAATACCAATTACGAGAACAAGGTTGCCAATGACGGCGACGAGACCACCTTTCTCGGTTCCATCGGTTCCCTGCTGAACCTGAACTTCGATATCGTTTCCAACTTCGGCTATCTTTTCGCAGTGGACCTGAGCCTCTCCTTGAGCGAAACCAGGGCCAGCATTATGGCGGACACAACCCTGAACGGGATTTCCGGAGAAACCCTGAAGTTTCAGAATACCAATACCTACCGCTACCGGGATTACGAAATCGATTCCGACACCGGGGAGCTCAAATCCACGGGGGTTACCCGGGAGTTGACCTCCGGTCTTATTATCAACCTGAACGGCTGGGTCTCCGGAGACGGAATGATCACCATGGAGATCTCCGCCACCGTCAGCCGACAGGGTTCCGAGTCTTCCACGAACAATCCCCCGACCACCACGGAAAAAGTGGTCTCCACCCATGTGCGCAGTCCTTCCGGAAAACCCGTGGTCATCGGAGGCCTGATTCAGCAGGACCAGGATATATCCATCAGCAAGACTCCAATCCTGGGGGATATTCCCCTTCTGGGGCGCCTGTTTCAAAGCCGTACCGAGAGTACCGATACCACGGAGATGGTTATATATGTAGTGCCCCACGTGGAATATCCGGAGAAAAAGAAGCTCAGCCGTATGGCCGAAGCCCGGCGTCTGTACTCGAAATACTTCTCCGCCCCTGAAGAGGACTCTCAATGAACGATAGCGTCTCACTCCTTGCCTACGCGCCCCTTCCCCGTGGAAAAGACCAATACGGCCGGGAGTTTATCCGCGCCAACAGGGTCCTCAAGCTGCATGAAGACGAGAACCGCGTAACAGTCGGCGCCGTTGACGAGGACACCTGCGAACTTCAGCGTATCCTGCGCGATTTTCACCGGAAACCGCTTACAGTAAAAACGCTGGATTCCGCCGAGTTTTCCGCCTGGCTCGGGCGCCTTATGGGCTCCGGCGACGATGAGTCCGCCGGCCCGGGCAATTCGGGATACAAGGATAAACTCGACCTGGAAGCCCTGGCATCCGACGCGCCGGTCATCAACCTGGTAAACAGCATCTGTATCGAAGCCATCCGGAGGCGGGCCTCGGATATACACCTGGAGGCCTTCGCCGATACAACCATTGTCCGCTACCGCATAGACGGCGTGCTCCGGGTGCATCAGACCCTGCCGGCGGAGCGTTTTTCCGGGATCGCCTCCCGTATCAAGGTCATGGCGGGACTCAACCTCATGGAACGCCGACGTCCCCAGGACGGCCGCCTTACGGTAAACATGGCGGGGAGCAATGTGGACATCCGGGTTTCCTGTGTTCCCACCGCCGCCGGAGCCGGGGCGGAATCCATAGTCCTCCGGATCTTCAACGCCGATGATTCGGCCTTCAGCCTGACTGATCTGGGATTGCCGGAGGATTGTCTTGCCGGCATCGCTGAGCTCTTAAAAAACCCCCACGGCATGGTTCTGGTGACGGGCCCCACGGGAAGCGGCAAAACCACAAGTCTGAACGCCATGCTGCGCAGCATCAACAGCGAAGGTATAAAGATCGTCACCATCGAGGACCCGGTGGAATATCTGATCGACGGTGTGGACCAGATCCAGACCGATGAGCGCATCGGCCTCGGTTTCAGCACCCTGCTGCGCCGGGTGCTCAGGCAGGACCCCGATGTAATCCTGGTGGGAGAAATCCGGGATTCCGAGACGGCGGAGCTCGCGGTCCGGGCGGCTCTTACCGGGCACCTTGTACTCTCGAGTCTGCATACCAACGATGCGGTTTCTGCGATCAGCAGGCTCATCAACCTGGGAGTCGAAGCCTACCTGATCGCTGCGGTACTGCGGGGGGTAATCGCCCAGCGTCTTACCCGCAGGCTCTGCCCCGCCTGCCGCAGATCCCGCCCGCTGAGCGATTTATACATGAAGCTTTACCACAGGGCAGGACTCGCCAGGCCTGAAGAGGAGTTTTTCGCTGCGGGCTGCCCGGACTGCGACAATCAGGGATACCGCGGGCGGATCGCCGCGGCAGAGTTCTTTATGGTAGACCGGAAAGCCGCCGGAATAATCGCCTCCGCCGGCACGTCCGCAGCTCTGGACCATCATCTGCGGGAACAGGGAATGATCTGCCTTAAGCAGCGGGGACTTACCCTGGCTGCGGAAGGGCTGTCATCCTTCGATGAACTGCAGCGGGCGGGGGTACTCTGATCATGCCGGTCTTTCGTGTTCGTTATGCAGAGGGCTCAGGAGCCCGGCGGGTCAAAATTGTCAGGGCGGATTCCCGCTATGATGCCGCTGCACTTGTTCCTGGAAAGGACAGTGTACTCCTTACCGTGGAAGAGCTCGATACCGCGGCAGGCGAACACGGTACAGGCAGAGCATCATCCCCGCCTGCGGGCTTTGTGCTGGAACTGACCCAGACTCTGGCCCTGCTCTACCGCTCGGGACTGGATGTAAAAGAGGGACTTGAGATCGCCCGCACAATCTACTCAAAGGGAAAAGCGGGCAGGACTGTGGAGGAACTTGCCGCCGGACTTGAACGGGGAGATTCCTTTTCCGGGACAGCGGAATACTTGAGTTTCCCCCGGATCTATTCCGGTCTTATCAAGGTGGGAGAAAAGGTCGGGTCCCTGGCCCAGGTACTCCCGGGGCTGGCGGATTATCTGCGAACCCGTAAAGAGCTTAAGGACAAGTTTATCAACGCCCTGCTCTATCCGTCGGTGGTGCTGGCGGCGGTGATAATCGGAAGCCTCTCGCTCCTGATTTTCGTAGCCCCGAAGATGGGAGAAATCCTGGCCGGTCTCGGCCAGAATCCTGAGCAGATGCTCCTGATCACCGGGCGCATGCGTTTGTTTTCAATACTGTCGGGGACAATCGTCGGCGGGGGTCTTTCAGCAGGCCTGACCGTAGTGCTGCTCCGGAGGTTTTCCGGATACTTCCGTCTTGCCTCGGACCGCGCTCTGCTGCGTCTGCCCCTGGCCGGCAGTCTAGCGTCTCTGGGGGACACGGTTAACCTGGTCTTTGCCCTGGAGGTACTCAGCTCCTCCGGGGTCAGTCTGGAGGACGCCCTGGAGCAGGCGGCGGAGGTAACGGAGAACCGGGCTTTTTCTGCCGGTCTGCGGCAGGCACGTGAAAAGATTCTCCGGGGAGAGCGGCCTTCCGCGGCCTTTGAATCTGCTAAAGTTTTTCCTCCGCGTCTGGTACGCTGGCTGGCCCTGGGGGAGCGCACCGGACGGGTGGAAGAGGTCTTTACCGGCCTGAAAACATGGTACCAGGGAGAGTACGAAACCTTTCTTACCAGGGTCAGCAGTCTCGCCGAACCGCTCCTTATTATCCTGACCGGCGCCCTGCTTTTTACCGGAGTTGTTGTTTTTGTGCTTCCCCTGCTTTCGGGCTTCGGGGAGCTGTTCTGACGGACTATTCATGCCAATCAAGGAAGCAAAGATGATCAAAACAAAAAAACTCCCAGGCGGAGCATCAAGAAAAGGAGAGGAGGGCTGGACCTTTATCGAGACCATTATCGTGCTTGCAATTGTATTGACCCTCTCCACCACCGTAGGCTTCATGGGATTCAGGTACATCGCCACTGCGAAAAAGGCGGCCGCCGGAAACCAGATTGAAGCCCTCAACCTGGCCCTGAACGCCTACCTCTTTGACTGCGGCCGCTATCCTTCACAGGACCAGGGACTCAAGGCCCTTTTCACAAAACCAGACTCCTCGCCGATACCGGATTCCTGGAACGGCCCCTACCTGGAAAAGCCGCTTGAAAATGACCCCTGGGGGAATTCCTATCAGTACAAGGTACCAGGACCCGATGGACTTCCCTACGGCATTATCAGCTACGGGGCCGACGGCGCAGAGGGCGGTGAAGGAGAAAACGCGGATATCGCGAGCTGGAGTCATTGACCATGAAGCACAAGCATGACGATGGCTACGCCCTGCTGGATTCCCTGCTCGCCCTGGCCCTGATTACCCTGCTCGCGCTTCCTTTAAGCACCCTTTTTGTCACGGCCTTGCGGGATTCCGCTTCAGGCAAGGAGGGTCTGTATACCCTTGTGTCCAGACGCAACGAAATCTCCTCTCTGTCCTCCCGGGAGGCTTCCCGATGAGGAGCTCCCCCCGGCGCGGAGACGAAGGCTTCAGCTACATGGAAACCATCGCCGCCCTCTTTATTGCGGCAATCAGCGCTTCGGCCCTGGCTGTGCTGGTCCTCGGTCTTTTCAGAGCTCCTTTTACAATCCGCTCAAGCGGCAGGGAGAGTGCCTCCGTGGCGCTGCTGGACCGTGAACTCAGGCTCATGGCTGCCCGGATTCAGGGGCCCTGGTGGACGGAAGGTCCGGATATGGCCCTGTTCCCTGAGTCCCTCACGCTTAACTGGCTCGACGGCGTCAGGGACCATACCCTGCATCTCGAAATCGGATCGGGAAAACTTCGTGTCAATTGCGACGCCCAGGTCTCCCGGCTCAGCTTTCCCGCGGTCTGGACTCCCCGTTTTATGGGAGCAGAAGGCGGCTTTCGTCTGCTGCTGGATACCGAAGGGAGACTCCCGGAAATCCGCGTTGTCTTCGGAACACACTCCCTTATGGAGGATTCCCGGTGAAAAGCAGGCGACACGCCGACGAGGGCAGCATTACAGCCGCTGCCCTTGTGCTGCTGATTATATCTACCGGCCTCACTCTTTCAGCAGCCTCCCTGGCCTGGACACAGCGGCGGCAGCTTGCCTCTTTCAGAACTTCCACCGAAAGAGCTGTCGCAATGACGGAGATAGCCGACACGGTCCAGGCATCCCTTGCGAAACTGGATCCGTCTGAACCGGACTGGTCCGGAAGTAAGGTCTTTACCGAGATATCTCTACTGGAGCGCGAGGGGAGCTGCACTATTACGCTGGAGGACATCTCCAGCCGTTTTTCCATCAACTCCCTGAACACAAAGATGATAAGCGAAACAGAGGTCAGTTCCTTCCTTTTGCCGGGCATGGGGGCCGGCGCCTTTCAGCAGGACCGGGAGAACGATGGTTTTGCCGTGGATATCCTGGCCCGCTTCGGTCACGTCTTCAGGGAGGAGTTCCTTGCAAACTACGCGACTTCCCGGGGATACTGGAACATCAACACCGCCGACGAGTTCAGCCTGAAAAAAGTCTTTGCGGAGATAACCGGAAACGAAGCTGCGGCGGAAGAGTTCCACCACAGGCTGCGGGAACGCTGCAGGACAGTCGTCCTGGTCCGGCCCGAAGAGCTTGAAGAGTTTATCGGCGTGCACTGGTTCGACCGGGTTTTCCCCTGCATCAATGCCTTTCCTTCCATCAACATACATTTTACCCCGGACTGGGTGTTGAAACAGATTCTCTCCTACCCTGCTTTCCGGGTGACAGCACCGGAGGCTGTTGCTCTGGAGCTCAGCTCCCTGCGAAATTCCCGGGCCATACTGCAGGAGGAACTCCCCGACATAGTTCCGGTACAGGAAAAGGACGAGGATGGAAATATTGTCCTCCCCAAAGAGCAGAACCGGCTCTTTGCATATATGGGCACGGTCACCTGGTTCTGGCAAATCAGCGTGGAAAAAGACAAATCCCTTTTAACCCGGGTCGTCGCCCGTATTCCCGACAAGAGGGGCCCGGAGGGGGAACTGCACAGGGAATACCGTACTGTTCATGAGGTACTGCCATGGTAAATCCGGTCATGCTGAAACATGCCGTCCTGCTCCCCCGCGACCGCTACCGTCTGGTACTGTCGGTTTTTCCCGGTCTCAAAAAAGCGGAAAGACTCAAAGCCGTGGAGTTCCGGCTGCCCGAACTCTACCCCGGCTCCATGGAGGATATACTCTGGGAGAGCAGGCCGCTGCCGGGACCCTCGGGGGCTGTTCTGAGTGTTATTGTCCCGCGGCGGGATATCGAAGAAATCCGCAGCACCGATCCGGGGGCAATCATTTACGTACCCATCCTTCACTGCATCGACCGAGGATACCCCCGGCGAGGACAAAGCCTTGAGCTCGAATACGGCAGCTCCCAGAAAGACAGCCTGGTCCGGAATACAGACGACAACTTCCGCCTGACCTCTCTACCGGTGGAGACTGCAGACAGTGTCTACCCCGAGGCTGACAGGAACAGCTGGAAGATCTGTTCTCCCCCTGCCGCCGCGACACGGATTCAAAAGAGTATAAAAGGGTATCGCGGCGCCTTCAGCGCGAAGCAGAGTACCGGACTGTCCCTGGGTATCGGAGCCTTTCTTACCGGTGTTGCCATCCTCACAGGGCTCGCGATTTACGGGGAACGCCTCCTGATCAGCCGGGAAGCCGAGTTGACCGTACTGTCCCGCCATACCAGGGACGAAACCGAACGCAGCAAGACAGCTGCCGCTCTCAAAGCGGAGATCGAAGTGCTGGAAACCCGGCTGCAGGAGGCTGAAACGGCGGCGCATATTGACCCGTGGCTTTTTCTGAACCGCCTTGCCCCCCTGATGCCCCGGGGGACCCGAATCCGAAGCTTCTCAACCCGGGGAGACTCTTTTGCCCTGGAACTCAGCAGCGACGACTCCCGGGAAAGCGCCCTGGGACTGGGAAACGCCCTCTCCCGGGAGTCAGGCTTTGCCGATATCGTCTTCCAGGAGGTGCGCATCCTGCAGGAATCTCCTGACGGGTCTCATCTTTCCCGCTACCGGCTTAGCGGCTCTTTTAATCCGGCCGGCCGGTTCCCAACGGAACGGGAGGGTGAATGAATAAAACCGGTAAACGCTCCCTTTCCCGACGTGAGAAGCTCTTCACAAATATCTTTCTTTTCACCGCCCTGATTGCCCTTGCTGCCGCCGGCTTTGCCCGTTTTTATCTGCGCTATACCGAATTCAGCGGCCGAATTGCAGCGCAACGGGAGCGTATTCATACGACGGGGCGCAGCACAGATGATACAGCCTCACCCGTAGTCCTGCGTCGGAAACGCGACGCACTTGCCGCCCGCCTTGAATCTGTCAGCGCCGGGTCCTCCCCAGACGCCTACTCCCTGGGCGAGTCGCTGCTGAAGCTGTCACAGGATAACTCTGTAAATATCCGCCGTTACCGTCCCCTGACAGGACAGACCACAGAGACCCGGAAGGATGTGCCGGGCTTCTCCTTTGCAGGGAACGCCACATCCGGAGATCTTCTCCGCTTTTTACAGAAACTTTCACGGAAGCACTCCTCCTGGCACGTCACGAGCCTCATGATCAGCGCGAGCAGCACACCGGGACAGCTGGATATTGCCTTCGATATTGTGCAGGGCCCAAAATCTCCGGAGGTAAAAGAATGAAGTTTCGACAAGCTGCTCTCCGGCTGATTATCGCGGCTGGGTTTATTACGGCCGGATTTCTGCTGCCCCTGCCTGATTTCAGCCTTCCGGATATCCCGCCGCAGCCGGAAAACGGAATAATATCGACACCATCGCCTCCGTCACCAATACAGCCGCGGTTTAACCCGGAGAATCTATCGCGCCTCTTTGAAGTCCGGCCTCTTCCGGCCCTTGCCAGGGAATCGAAGCCGCCTGAAAAACAGACCCGCGAAGCGCCGTTACCGGAACCCGCTTCGCCGCCCCCCCCTCTCCCCCTCCTCCGTTATGTGGGAGAGGCGGTAATCCAGGGACGTACTGTCTACTACCTTATGGCAGGCCGTCCGGAAAGACTCCTGTGCCTCCCAGGGGAATCAGAGGATGAATACAGGCTGATCAGCGCCACCGACGAAGAGCTGATACTGGAATACCGGGGAGCAAAGTACCGGCTTCGCCGGCCCTGAACAAATTTGTGCGGAGCCGAAGGTCACAAGACCGATGGCGACCGTAAATAAGCGAAAGAACGGGTTCCCCGGTCTTTCGCGCCAAGCAGAGCGGAGCCGGAGGCAGCATGCCGATGGCGACCGTAAATAAGGAGTCTTTATGTGCCGAAAGAATAGCTCACTTCTCCTGCTGCTGGTCCTGCTGTTTACAACCTCCTGTTCCACCACACTGCCGTCCACACGCGACAGAGCGCCCATGACCGGTATGGTCTACGATACCAAAGGTCGTCCCGTACAGGGTGCCAGGATCCTCATCGACGGCATAAAAGAGACCTCCACCGACCTGAATGGACGTTTCGTTAGCCCTCCCCTTGATACCGGTACCCATCAGCTGCTGATTAAAAAAGAGAGCTATGAGGAGCAAAGCGTCCGGGTTGAATTTACCAGTCCTCTTGAGGTTCTCTATGTCGGCATCACATCCTTCGCAAACCTTATGGAAGAGGCGGAGGACGCCCTGGACAGTGAGGATTACGATGAAGCGATGGATTATCTCCGGAGAGCTGAGACTGTTTTCCCCGACGATCCGGCCCTGCTGGTACTCTGCTGCGCGGCCTTTCAGCTGGCAGGCAGGCCGGAAGAAGCGGAGGAGTATTCCCGGCGGCTCCAGGAGACCGGTCTGGTGAAGTAAAAATCGCCCATGGAAAAAACACACCTACTGGTCAGACCAACCTGAAAGGAATATACTCCGTCCATGAAACACAATGAGTTTACTCCAAAACTCTTTCAGGTCCTGAAAGAAGGCGTTTCCCGGCAGCAGCTGCTCCGGGAGTTAAGCGCCGGCATTATTGTCGGGATCGTAGCCCTTCCCCTGGCAATCGCCTTTGCAATAGCCTCCGGGGTTTCTCCCGACCGCGGAATTATTACTGCAATCCTGACAGGCCTAATTATTTCCCTCCTTGGAGGCAGCAGAGTCCAGATCGGCGGCCCCACCGGAGCTTTCGTTGTAATCGTGTACGGTATAATCCGGCAGCACGGTTACGAGGGACTCCTCATTGCCACCCTGATGGCGGGAATTATCCTGGTTCTTATGGGCTTGCTGCGTCTCGGTTCCCTGATCAAGTATATCCCCCAGACCCTTATAACCGGGTTTACCACCGGGATTGCGGTACTGATCTTCAGCAGCCAGATCAAGGACCTTCTGGGGCTTAATCTCAAGAATGTTCCTGCGGAGTTTATTCCCAAGTGGAGTGCCTACATCAGCAGCCTGGGCACGCTTAATCCCTGGGCCCTCTGTATCGGGCTCTTCAGTGTTGCCGCGGTAGTACTGGTCCCCAGGTTCCTGCCAAAAGTTCCGGGGGCCTTCGTTGCAATCCTGGTCTCGACCATACTGGTGAGTCTCTTCAAACTCCCCGTGGAAACCATCGCGGAACGCTTCGGCCCCTTAAGCCCGGTATTTCCCGCTCCCGTGATACCCGCATTTGATCCTGCGATCTGGAGCGGACTTCTGCTGGCAGCCTTCTCCATTGCCCTGCTGGGAGCCCTGGAATCCCTGCTCTCGGCTGTTGTGGCCGACGGCGTCATCGGAGGACGGCACCGCTCCAATATCGAACTTATAGCCCAGGGCCTCGCGAACATCGTCTCTCCCCTCTTCGGCGGAATTCCCGCTACAGGGGCGATCGCCCGCACCATGACGAACATCAAACTTGGAGCCCGCACTCCCATCGCGGGGATCGTCCACGCCCTGACGCTGCTAGTCATCTTTCTTGTTGCCATGCCCCTGGTTTCCGCCATTCCCATGTCCTGTCTGGCGGGTATCCTTATCATTGTAGCCTGGAACATGAGCGAGTACCGCTACTTTATCATCTCCTGCAGGATCAACATCCATGAGACAGCTGTGCTGCTGACCACCTTCTTTCTGACGGTGTTTACGGATCTTACCATAGCCATTCCCGCAGGATTCGTGCTCGCCCTCGTTCTTTTCATGAAGCGTATGTCCGAAGCAGTGGACATCAATCCCCTGGTGGCTTCCAAGGGCGGGGAGACCCTCTTCAGCAGCGACGGAGAAGAGATTCCTGAGGAGGTCCAGGTTTTCGAGATTGACGGCCCCCTCTTTTTCGGATCCGCCGGTCAGTTTCTGAATATCCACGCTTATGTAGAAGACCACCACAATCTGGTGCTGTTTCGTATGCGCTATGTCCCGATCATGGACAGTTCCGGGCTGCGCCGCTTTACGGAAATAGTTCACTCCCTGAATAAGCAGGGTATATCTGTTCTTGTATCCGGAGCGAACAGCAGAATCGCTGAAAAACTGGTTAAACACGGTGTGCTTGGACAGGATTTTGTATTTGCAAAATTTTCGGAAGCTCTGAAAAAAGCACGAGCAATGATCGAATAAGACCGGCATAAGTAAGATACAACTCATACAGATATATACAGAATTCAGCCTTGTATGATATAGTTCTGTATACAACCCGGGGATTGCCCTCCGGGGCGATAACTATTATTGACCATAAGGAGTTTGGAGACTATGTCGATTAATCTGGACCTGAAAAACCTGGAGGCGGCCTTTCCCGAGGACTTTACAGAAGACCAGAAAGCCCAGGCAAAGACCCTCTTTTTAAAAAACCTCTCGGAAAAAGCCCACCGCTTCTACGGAGGCAAGATGCAGACCGTTCCCAGGTGCGGGCTCTACGGTTTCAACTGGTTCAATGTCTGGTATACCCCGGGGGTATCCAAGATTTCAACCTCCATCCGGGACGACAACGACAGCTCCTTTGCTCTCTCCAGCAGGGGTAATACCGTTGCGGTGATCAGTGATTCGACCCGTGTTCTTGGAGACGGCGACTGTACGCCCCCCGGCGGATTGGGGGTCATGGAAGGCAAGGCACTTCTGATGAAGTACCTCGGCGGTGTGGACGCCTTCCCTCTGTGCGTCGACTCAAAGGGTAAGGACGGAAAGAACGACCCGGACAAGATCATCGAATTTGTAAAGATGGCGCAGCACTCCTTCGGTGCGGTCAACCTTGAAGACATCAGCCAGCC